>Ga0208942_1000127_pt1 | contig 35577 bp, 32 predicted proteins | sample GreLakmeSU08MSRF_FD_187704 | JGI IMG/M metagenome (GOLD analysis project Ga0208942, IMG submission 187704) | Freshwater lentic microbial communities from great Laurentian Lakes, MI, USA - Great Lakes metaG SU08MSRF (SPAdes) | ecosystem: Environmental > Aquatic > Freshwater > Lake | place: Great... | reverse complement strand
GAAAATCGCCAGGTGATGTTTACCCGCGTACAACCTGGCGAAACAATTTTAGTCGAGGCGTAATTCAACTAAGCCAAATTAATGGGCTTAGTTGAATTGGGCTCAAAAAAAATTATTGCGCTTGAATATTGCGGGCTTTAATCACTTTATCCCAAGTAGCCGATTCGGCTTTAATTTGGGCTTCAAGTTCTTTGGGTTTAGTTATAAAACCAATATAACCATTTTGCTCAAGGCTAGCTCGCATCACTTCTGAATCGAGGGCCTTGCCAGTAGCGTTATAAATTTGTTCGATAATTGCGTTTGGAGTGCCAGTTGGGGCTGCTAGGGCAAACCAACCATTATTTTCAAAACCAGGTACGCCCGCTTCAGCAATAGTAGGTACGTTTGGTAATTGCTTCATGCGGGCTTTGCTGGTGACCCCAAAAGCTTTCACTTGCCCCGATTTAACAAAACCATTGGTAGCTGGAAAATTACCGAGCATAAAATCAATTTGCCCAGCAATAAGATCATTCATCGCTAAGGCTTCACCTTTATAAGGAATATGGGTAGCGGGAATGCCGGCGGCATAAATAAAATTTTCACCAGCCATATGTACTTGGCTACCGATACCAGCAGAGCCAAAATTTAAATTCTTCGTTTTAGCTAAGGCAATTAATTCTTTAACATTATTAGCTGGAATGTTGGGATTGACAGCTAAAACCATCGGCCCCCCCGCTACAGTGGTAATGTAAGTTAAGTCTTTAGCATAGTCAATCGGCATTTTTTTATATAAAAACTGATTAACGGTCATCATGCTACCTGATACCAAAATGAGGGTATAGCCATCGGCAGGTGCTTTCGCTGCTGCTTCAGCGCCAATATTGCCACCGGCACCCGCACGATTTTCTATGATCACATTTTGTTTGAGCACGATGGTGAGTTGCTGTGCTAAAGCCCTACCCAAAATATCGGTCGTTCCCCCTGGGGCAAAGGGAATAATCAGCTTAATAGGCTTATCGGGCCAACTTTGTGCTTGACTTAAGGGAGCATTACCCAAGAGCATCAATCCGCCAAGCAAAATAAGGGCGGGGGCAATGCGCGTACACAGTTTAGTAAGTAATTGATTTAACAGCATTTTGTGTCTCCATCAAGATTGATTATGTCAATACTTATTAATTTACACTATATATCTAATATTGTAACTATGAACTATATCCCCAAGTATTGCAAGTGATCTAAATCATCTATATGATTTAGATATGTCAATTATTGTCATTTCTGAGTTTATCTCTGCCCCAGCTTTAGCTTTGCTACGCAACCATCATCAAGTCACTTATGAACCTGAGAGTTATCAACAGCTTGCGACTTTAATTGCTTCACTGCAGCATGTTGAGGGTTTAATTGTGCGTAACTTAACCCAAGTTAATGCTGATTTATTAGCCGCTGCCCCTAACTTAAAAGTAGTAGGACGCTTGGGGGTGGGTTTGGAAAATATTGATTTACCGACTTGCACAACTAACAATATCAAAGTTATTCCAGCAACTGGAGCAAATGCTGAATCGGTTGCCGAATATGTGCTTGGCGCAGCCATTGCCCTAAGTCGTGGTTTTTTACCGGCTACGCAACAAACCTTAGCAGGTGCATGGCCCCGCCCGCGTTTTTCTGCCTGCCATGAATTGGCGGGTAAAACGCTAGGTATTGTGGGGTTTGGCAGTATTGGTAGGGTGGTGTTTCATAAGGCAAATGCCTTTGGCTTGGAATGTGTGGCGTACGATCCGATGCTTACGGGAGCTACTGTAGCAATTGGGCAGCAGTCAATTCCGTTATTGCCCCTAAATGATTTACTCACTAACAGCGATGTCATCAGCTTGCACTTACCTTTATTGCCCGCTACCAAAAATTTATTTTCACGCCTAACTTTAGATCAGATGAAGCAGGGGGCTTTTTTAATTAATACAGCTCGTGGCGGTATTGTTGATGAGGTGGCATTGGCTGAACGCTTACGCTCTGGCAGACTTGGGGGCGCAGCACTTGATGTATTTGAGGGCGAGCCAGCAAAGAACTTAAAGCATTTAGCTGGTCTAGAAAATCTAATTTTAAGCCCGCATATTGCTGGAGTGACAGTAGAAAGTAATGAGCGGGTGAGTTTATTAATTGCCACCGAAGTTGACCAATTTTTAAGGTCTGCATCATGAAATTAACTTTTCCACAAATTGTAGAATTGGCTACATCAGGCTTACAAGCAGCGGGTATTGATAGCAAATCAGCGCATGAAACTGCCCAATTTTTAGCCTTGGCTGAAGCCGATGGCCTAGCATCCCATGGCTTAGCTCGTGTAGCGCAATACGCAGGACATGCCAAGAGCGGACGGATTGCCCTCAAGGCAAGCCCACGAGTGCAAATGTATAAATCTGCCGCCGCTTTAATTGATGCCCGCGATGGCCTAGCGTTTCCTGCCTTACGTTTTGCGACTGATCTTTCAGTTAACTTAGCTGCTAACTTTGGCATTGGCATAGTTGCTGTAAAAAATAGCCATCATTTTGGGGTAGCAGGGCATTACACTGAAGCTGCTGCAAGAGCTGGCTATGTTTCGCTCTTGCTCGGTAATACGCCTGCGGCAATGCCGATGGCTGGTGGCAGTAAGGCTATTTTTGGTACTAATCCATTAGCCGCCGCCTTTCCTGTGCCCCATGGTGAGCCACTAGTCATTGATATGTCGCTCTCGGCAGTTGCGCGCGGTAAATTATTAGTGGCAGCAAAAAAGGGTGAAGCGATTCCAGAGGGTTGGGCGCTAACTGCCGATGGCAAACCCACCACTGATCCCCAGGCTGGTCTAAAAGGTTTAATGGTGCCTCTGGGTGGTGACAAGGGCGCTTTATTAGCACTTGTTATTGAATTATTAGTCGTGGGCTTATCTGGCAGTCGATTTTCGTATGAGGCTGATTCATTTTTCAATGCCCAAGGCAATCGTCCGCGTATTGGCCAGTTACTAATAACGATTGATCCTGGTCTATCTGGCAAAGGTATTTTCCAAAGCCGCATATACGATTTTATTGCTGAATTGGCGCAAGATCGCGCCGTTCGTTTACCAGGTCAGCGCCGTTTTAATTTGCGTGCAGCTGCATTTTTAGATGGATCCGTAGTACCCGATGCTGTGTTTGATGAAATTCAGACTGGCATTCAACAGTCGTGGAAGACTTAATAATTAAATGATTTTTAAAGGAGAAGTTGATGATACATTTCGTCGTGCATGAGCCAGGAGACGTCGTTGGCGTGGTCGTGGTTGAAGGTGTTAAAGCAGGTACCGACTTAACCGGCTGGGTAATGGATGGGGATAGTACTGTCACGATTAAATCAGAAAGCGATATTCCCATTGGTCACAAAATTGCCTTACAGGATTTAAAGACTGGCGACACCATCATTAAGTATGGAGTTGATATTGGTAAGGTAGTTGCGCCGATTAAAAAAGGCGAACATACCCATGTTCAAAATGTGAAGACCAAGCGCTGGTAATAAATCTAAGTGTGATCAGAGTAAAAGAAAGAGATAAAAAATGATAAATTTAAAAGATGCAACTTTTATGGGCTATCGCCGTGAAAATGGCCGGATGGGTATTCGTAATCATGTCATCATCTTGCCATTAGATGACTTATCGAATGCTGCTTGTGAAGCCGTGGCTAATAACATTAAAGGTACTGTTGCTATTCCCCACCCTTATGGTCGCTTGCAATTTGGCGCCGATCTAGAATTACATTTCCGCACCCTCATTGGTGCTGGCTGTAATCCTAACGTAGCTGGAGTGGTGGTGATTGGTATTGAGCCTCAGTGGACTGGGAAAGTGGTTGAGGGGATTAAAAAATCGGGCAAACCAGTTGAAGGGTTTTGGATCGAGCGTAATGGCGATACCGCTACCATTGCTAGTGCGAGTAAAGCCGCCTACACGATGATGAAGCATGCCTCGAAGCAGCAGCGCGTCTCAGCGCCGCTTTCAGAGTTATGGGTTTCGACTAAATGTGGCGAATCAGATACCACTTCAGGTTGTGCTTCAAACCCAGCTGTAGGCAATGCGTTTGATAAATTGTATGAAATTGGCTCTACGCTAGTATTTGGTGAGACTACCGAATTAACTGGTGGAGAACACTTGGTTGAGGCGCGTTGCCGCACACCAGAAGTTAAAAAACAATTTCGCGCTATGTTTGATCGCTATCAAGATGTAATTGAACGCAATAAAACCAGCGATTTATCAGATTCACAGCCAACCAAAGGGAATATTGCCGGTGGCTTAACGACGATTGAAGAAAAAGCTTTAGGTAATATTCAGAAAATCGGTAAGAAATGTATTGTTGATGGCGTATTGGATAAAGCCGAAGTTCCAGCTATGAAGGGTTTGCATTTTATGGACTCCTCTTCAGCGGCTGCTGAGATGGTGACTTTGTGCGCAGCCTCTGGTTTTGCGGCTCACTTGTTTCCAACAGGCCAAGGGAATGTGATTGGTAACCCAATTTTGCCAGTGATTAAACTTTGCGCTAATCCAATGACAGTGCGCACGATGTCAGAGCATATTGATGTTGATGTGTCGGGCATTTTGCGGCGTGAAGAAACCTTAGATTCTGCGGGCGACAAATTATTAGATGCCCTCATGAGAACTGCCAATGGCGAATTAACTGCGGCTGAAATTTTAGGTCACCGTGAATTCGTAATGACACGTTTGTATGAATCTGCTTAAGTTGTAAGAGTATGAAATCCCTGACCGCCTATCAAGAGGTGAAGCAAAAAATCACTGCTGATTTGGTCAGGGGCCGTTTTCCAATTGGCCAAGCTTTACCAGCCGAAAAAGATTTATCACATGAGTTTGATGTTTCGATTGGCACCCTACGAAAGGCAGTCGATGAACTAGTAGCTGAAGGAATTGTGGTTCGGCGTCAGGGGAAGGGTACTTTTCAGGCAGAGCATGACTCGAAACGCCAACTGTATTATTTCTTTCATGTAGTGCGGCATGATGCCGATAAAAAAATTACTCCGCGCGTTGAGCTAGCCTCATTAAATAGCGCCTTAGCAAGTCGTGAGGAGGCTTTAAAGCTCGAAATGAAAGAGGGCGCACCAGTTTGGCGTATCGTTAATCGTTTATTTCTTGAAGAGCAGTGCGTGATGATTGATCAAATTACTTTAGAAAAAAAACGATTTAAAAATTTGACTCGCACTATTTTTGAAAATCGGCAGGGTAGTATTTATCAGCTGTATCAAGTTAAATATGGTCAGTCGGTAGCGCGAACGCGTGAACGCTTAAGGGCTGGGTTAGCAGGCAAGCAATTTGCAGGTTGGCTAGAATTAAAACCCCAATCGCCAGTAATTACAATTCGTCGGGTTGCTTTTAATTTACAAGATGAGCCGATTGAGTGGCGTATTTCAACCTTAAATACCACTCAGCATGAATATTTTAATGAGCTAGTAGTTTAGGGTTTATCGATTAGCTTGATCTGCTAATTCTTGAGCCCAATTACTAATTGCAGCAACTACTAGCGCAGCTGAAGGGGGTGGGCTGCCTTTGCTTACATGAAGCTCCCAACTTAAGCGCCGTTTAAATGCGCTACGCATTTCTTCACCAATTCCACAACCCCAAACTTGAATATCTGTGTGCTTAGTCCACGCTAAGACATTGAGCAAATGGTTTAGTAAAAATGTTTCTCCATTAGCCTGTAGCGTAGCCCGATCCATTGGACAACCATCCGATAGTAAGATAATTTTTTTGTCAGGGCTACTCTGAGTGGCTTGATTAATGCGCTGGGTAGCCCATAACAAAGCTTCGCCATCTAAGCTCTCACGATAAATATCTGGCTTTAATAAGGCGGCCATACCTAGGCGGGCTTTACGCCAACTAGTTTGCCGATCCTTAAAAATCCAATGAGCTCGTTCATTGAGGCGCCCTGGGTTTTCGTCGCCACCCGCCTTTTGCCATTCTTTAAAGGGTCTACCGCCTTGCCAGGCAAGCGTGCTATAGCCTAAGACTTCCGTAGTAACGCCGGCACCTTCTAAAATTCGCACCATGACATCAACAAAACTAGCTAGCTCGAGGCGATGCTCTTTCATCGAGCCTGAGCAATCTAATAAAAAGGTAATTTGGGTTCGAGCTAGCGGCTTGGTAATACGCTTTTTTTGGATTGCTTGCTGATGCGGTGAGGTTACGAGTCGATTGAGATAGCGACGATCGAGGATGCCTTCATTTTCGGTATTTTGCCATTGGCTAAGATGGGGCTGTGCCAGCAGGGCGGTATAAAGTCTAATGAATTTCCCCCAGGGAATTTGCCAAGCATGAATACACTGATCTATTTCGCTACGAAAGTGTTGTAATTGTGTAATACGTACAGCATTTTGCGCTTTGATTTCAAGGTCATAGCTCGCGTTAAAAATGGAATACCGATTGAGTGCCGTAGCATTTTCATGCTGTTGCGCTTGGCGGCTTGCTGAGTTGTGAGGTTTTGCTGGCAAGACAATTGGGGGCTGATGTGGTGGAATCCAATCAATTAATAGGCCTGGTGAATTAATCCGTTTGCGTTTAGAGCGCAAACTTGGTTGACTTTGATATTCGGCATGTACTAGCTCACCTACCAATTGAATAAGTAGTAAGGCCTGCTGAGCATATTCTTCTTGTTGAGTTTGCAAGAGTTTGAGTTGTTTAAGAATTGGCCCTGTTTCACTTGCAAGCCCGGCGCGCGTTGCTTCAATCGTATCTTGCATTTGTTGTGGAAGTTCTTGATTATTGAGGCGCATCCAAGTCATACAAAAAATAGCTAAGAGGAGTAAACCGATGCTACTTTCAACTTGACCTGCGGCCATAAATTGGGTGAGCCAAGCGATAAATTGTTGCCGCAGATTTTTTTTACTACCAATTAAAGCCGGCGGGCAAATACTTTCGACTCGAATTTGCTCTAATACCTCAAAAATAAAGGACCCCAATTGATCTTGTGGGCTCAGTTCTTGGTGCACGGCTTGATCGGAATAGCGTAAACGAACCGCTAGACCATCCAGCATACCTCGTGCCTCAAACCAAGCTTGCTTGCGGTTCGCTAAGTGAAGATGGGGCGCAAGTTGATCATAAGACCGAGTGGCTTGATGGAGTTGCCAATCGCGAATTGCTACGCTGAAGTCACCAGATAATGAACGTAAGACAGCACCATATCGTTCTTGTAACCGAAAATCATGATGAGATTGATTTTGCACAGCGTCAACTTATAGGATTGAACTTAGTTTTAAAAAGGGCTGATTAGCCATTTATTTCTGTGTCAAAACATCGTTGGTAAAACTCTGCAACTAAAGATTGCTCTTCAGCTTCGCACTTATTTAAAAATGCCAAACGAAAGGCGACCGCTAAATTATTAAAGATCCGCCAATTTTCTGCCCAAGTAATTAAAGTACGAGTTGACATCAGCGTTGATAAATCTCCCGCGGCAAACCCTTGACGAGTTAAATTGGCAAGCTGCACCATCGATTGAACTAGATTAGCAGAGGGGTTAACGCCAATTTCAGGTACGCGTGCTAATACAATTTCGGCTTCTTGGGCTGGTGATAGATAGTTAAGCGCAGCCACAATATCCCAGCGATCCATTTGTCCATGGTTGAGTAATTGCGTGCCTTGATATAAACCATTCCAATTGCCTAAGCCAACCGTGTTGCTCGTAGCAAAAATACGAAATGCAGCATGGGGTTCAATGACGCGATTTTGATCTAATAAAGTTAGCCGTCCTTCACGCTCGAGCATGCGCTGAATCACAAACATGACGTCGGGTTGCCCCGCATCATACTCATCTAGCACCAACGCAATCGGGCGTTGTAATGACCAAGGAATAAGGCCCTCTTGAAACTCAGTGACTTGTTTTCCATCCCGCAAAACGATGGCGTCTTTTCCAATTAAATCTGTGCGTGAAATTTGGCCATCGAGATTAATGCGTAGACAAGGCCAATTGAGACGCGCGGCAATTTGTTCAATATGAGTAGATTTTCCTGTGCCATGCATTCCCTGCAATAAAACCCGGCGATTAAAGGCAAAGCCTGCCAACACGGCGAGGGTGACATCTGCATTGAGGCAGTAGGCCGGATCAATTGTGGGCACGAACTCACTAGCCTGACTAAAAGCAGGCACCGCAAAATTAGCCGTAAATGCGCATTCTGGAAATGCCTCTTTGATCGCTACTTGCCGATCGGGCTGCAGTTGACTTAAATCCGCTAAAACAGTGGGGCTGGGCATGCTTCTTTCTCCAAAAGGCCGGAATTCAATCGATTCAAATATCTGCTTGAATATATTCCATATAATGGTTTGTCAGCTTGACTTAAGCTAAAATCCCTGATTATTATCAAAATTATAGAACAAATTGTTCCATTTAATCGAATAGGAAACCGATCCCATGTCTAAAACTACCCCCAATTTAAGTAATGGCCCCCACAAAATGACGCCCTCAGAGGCCTTTGTCGAGACGATGGCTGCTAATGATGTCAAGGACATTTTTGGCATTATGGGCTCTGCTTTTATGGATGCGATGGATATTTTTGCCCCTGCGGGTATTCGGTTAATTCCCGTGGTACATGAGCAAGGTGCTGCCCATATGGCAGATGGTTATGCGCGGGTAAGCGGAAGACATGGTGTGGTCATTGGTCAGAACGGCCCAGGCATTAGCAATTGCGTTACCGCTATCGCTGCGGCTTATTGGGCTCACAGCCCCGTGGTAATTATTACGCCTGAGACTGGCACGATGGGAATGGGATTAGGGGGCTTCCAAGAGGCTAATCAATTGCCGATGTTTGAAGAATTTACCAAATACCAGGGCCATGTGAATAATCCTAAGCGGATGGCTGAATTTACCGGCCGCTGCTTTGATCGGGCCATGTCGGAAATGGGGCCAACTCAACTAAATATTCCCCGCGATTATTTTTATGGAGAAATTGAAGTCGAGATTCCCCAACCCAATCGCTTAGATCGTGGGCCAGGGGGAGAGACCAGCTTAGATGCCGCTACTGAACTTTTAGCAAACGCCAAGTTTCCGGTGATTATTTCGGGTGGTGGTGTAGTGATGGCTGATGGGGTAGAAGAATGCAAAGCTTTGGCTGAGCGTCTTGGTGCGCCAGTTGTGAATAGCTATTTACACAATGACTCCTTTCCCGCTAGTCATCCTCTGTGGTGTGGTCCTTTGGGATATCAAGGCTCTAAGGCAGCGATGAAATTAATTTCTCAGGCCGATGTCGTGGTGGCTTTAGGTTCACGCTTGGGCCCCTTTGGTACTTTGCCTCAGCATGGCATGGATTACTGGCCAAAAAATGCCAAGATTATTCAGATTGATGCGGATAATAAGATGCTGGGTTTAGTGAAGAAAATTTCCGTTGGCATTTGTGGTGATGCCAAAGCAGCTGCAATTGCGTTAACCAAGCGTTTAGAAAAGAAAACCTTAGTTGCTGATGCTAACAAAGCCGAACGGGCAAAAATCATTGCCACAGAAAAGGCTCTATGGGAAAAGGAATTAGACGCTTGGACCCATGAAAAAGATGCCTTTAGTCTTGACATGATTGAAGAGCAGAAAAAAGAAAAGACTCCTACAGGTGGCGAGTATTTACATCCACGTGAGGTGTTGCGTGAATTAGAGAAAGCGATGCCTGCGGATGTCATGGTTTCAACCGATATTGGGAATATTAATTCCGTCGCCAACAGCTATTTACGCTTTGAAAAGCCACGGAGTTTTTTTGCGCCAATGAGTTTTGGTAACTGTGGTTATGCTCTGCCAACCATTATGGGCGCCAAAACTGCCGCTCCTAATCGCCCCGCAATTGCTTATGCTGGCGATGGTGCCTGGGCAATGAGTATGGTTGAAATATTAACTGCAGTGCGTCATAACATTCCAGTTACTGCAATTGTCTTTCATAACCGTCAGTGGGGCGCCGAGAAGAAAAACCAAGTTGATTTCTACAACCGCCGTTTTGTTGCTGGCGAATTAGATAGCCCAAGTTTTGCTGGAATCGCCAAATCAATGGGCGCCGAAGGTATTGTGGTCGATCGCTTAGATCAAGTAGGTCCGGCTTTAAAACAAGCGATTGAGATGCAAATGAAAGAAGGTAAAACTTGCGTGCTAGAAATTATGTGCACACGCGAATTGGGTGATCCATTCCGTCGAGATGCTCTATCAAAACCGGTTCGTTTATTGGAAAAATACCAGGATTACGTGTAATTTTAGTGGTATCGTTACCCGTCTTAGCCCTAAAAAGATAAGCAATCTAGGAAGTTAGTAATTAGGGGTATCCCCTAGAGTTAATAACCCTAGCTAGTGATACGATAATTACTGTTTCAGCGTGCCACAAATTAAATAAAGGAGCTTCAATTGAATAAAGCAGAATTAGTCGAAAAAATTGCCGCCGATGCCGAGCTTTCCAAAGCATCTGCTGATCGGGTTTTAAGTTCAGTCATCGACAATATTATTAAAGCAGTTACCAAAGGTGGCGTTGTTCAGCTGATTGGTTTTGGTACTTTTAAATCGGGTAAAAGAGCCGCTAGGCTAGGTCGTAACCCTGCTACAGGGGCGGAAATTAAGATTCCTGCAGCAAAGACCGCCAAATTTTCAGCAGGCAAAGCATTTAAGGATGCAGTTAATAAACGCAAGTAAATTAATCTCCTGATAAAAAACCGCCATTATTTGGCGGTTTTTTTTGACTTCATTTTTGCGATAATTTTAATTATTGCTTATGAAACCCGTTGATAGTATAAATTTTGTGGATGATTAGCCTCGGCAAAAAACATCCAGCGCTCTGCAATTAAACCGCTGCAGTGAATCATAAAAGCGGCGATGATCCAACCATAGCTTTGCGTAGAAATAGCATAAGCTAAGGCAATCATCGGGATAAAGTAGGCGTTAAAGAAAATAATTTTGCGTAGATTGCTAATTACCAAATTGCTTTGCTGATGAAAAAATTCGCGGGTATTAAAGCTACCACCCATTAAACCCATGGAAGTTTGCCGAAGTTGAGGATTTTTAATTCCCGTGGCGGAATTTAAATTCGAGATAGGCTTTAAGCGTTGATTCCGCCGCCAAATCCATAACTTAATATTGAGGCAAGCAAAAAGCAAAATAAAACCAAAACCAGCGAGTAGTGAGGGTTCAAATGAGGGTAGTACAGTAGGCCAGATAGCAATTAAGCTGGCAAATAAGAGCCAGCCCGATGTGAGGCCAAGCGCCATAAAATTAACCAAGGTAAGCGGGTTTGCCCATTCTTGAATAAACCGAATACATTGATAAATTTGCGCGGTACATACCCACAAGGCAATGGCTAGAATAATTAGGGCAAGCCATAACCAAGTTGACTGCTGCTGGTTAAGAGCAAAGAGCCAAGCTAAGCCAGTAACAGCAATAAATAGGGGTAAAACTAACACCTCACGAGAAAGCCATGATGTACGCCACATGAGCATGGCCCGCCAAGCGCGTTCGGGATGCCCCAAATGAAAAAAGGAGGCGAGTAAGCTGATTACCAATAGCGCTAGGGCGACTGGCAAAGCTAACCAAGCTAGAAATTCACCAGGCAGCAAAGATGAGCGAAAATTCAGTAGCGCAATGGAAATAATTAAACCTTGTGCCATGCCGGCCAAGGTAGTAAAAAATATTAAGGAAAAATTAGGTTGCATTAGTTTTCATCCATCACAGCTTGAATGGTGTCCATGATTGAGCGGGGTAAATATTGATTGGCTGGTCGGGTTTCCCATTCAGGCATCAGCGAATAACCACCGCGTTCTTTAATGGCGATACTAGCCTCTGATAAAGGATCATGAACGTCACCAAAAATACGCGCGCTGGTTGGGCAGGCCAAAACACAGGCGGGCTTGCGCTCACTCTCCGGTAAAGTTTCACTATAAATGCGATCAACGCATAAAGTGCATTTGGTCATTACTTGACGCTCTTCATCTAACTCACGGGCACCATAAGGACAGGCCCAAGCACAATATTTGCAGCCAATGCATTTATCGTAATCGACCAGCACAATGCCATCTTCAGCGCGTTTGTAGCTAGCCCCAGTAGGGCAGACTGGAACGCAAGGCGGATCCTCGCAATGTAAGCAGGATTTTGGAAAGTGGACAGTTTCCATTTTAGGAAATGAACCCGCTTCATAGGTTTGTACGCGATTAAAAAAAGTACCAGTGGGATTTTCGCCGTAAGCATGCAAATCGTTTAACGGCCCAGCAGATCCTTGGGTATTCCACTCTTTGCAAGAAGTGACGCAAGCATGACAGCCCACGCATACATTTAAATCGATGACCAGGGCAAGTTGTTTATTGGTCTTCATTCAAACTCTCCTGCATTTTTAGCATTCTTACCTAAAGGCATGCCTGGAACTGTAAAGGCTTTCACTTGGGGCCAAGTTTCGGCAGGCTCGCTCGCATCGGCTAAAGCTAATTTGACGCGCACGTCATACCAGCCTGCTTGACCTGTGATGGGATCAGAATTACTTACGGTGAAGCCACCTAGCGCCAATTCTTCTGTAATCAGATGGTTCAGTAGGAAGCCTTTTTTCGATTCGTCGGCATTCGCGGCTAAGCTCCAAGCCGATTCTGCTTTGCCGATGGCATTCCAAGTCCACACTGTTCCTGGGTCAACGGCTTCCGAATGGCGCGCCATACATTTCACTTTGCCCCATTGCGACTCAATCCAAATCCAAGCCCCATCTGCAATACCTTGCTCAGTAGCCGTTTTAGTATTTACAAATAAATAGTTATGGCTATGAATTTGCCGCAGCCAAGCATTTTGCGAATCCCAAGAGTGATACATCGCCATAGGTCGTTGGGTAATCGCATTCAAATTAAAGGTATTTAAATCAGTTACTTCTTCTTCAAGCGGGGGGTACCAAAATGGTAAAGGATCAAAATACTTTTCAATCCGTTTTTTGAGATGCTCTGGCGGAATTCGACCAGGGCGTTTGCCTTGTGCTGCTAAGCGAAATTTCTGCAAGATATCGGAATAAACCGCAATCATAATCGGATCATTTTTTTGCCGAATAGCATTGGCCTTAGCAAAATCAAGGTAGCTACGATTCCAATTGCGCATGTAATGATGCTCTTCAGGCATGTGATACTGGAATACGCAATTGTTATCGGCATATTCTTGCCATTGATTCGCATTCGGTTCGCCACGCAAACTTTTCTCTCCATCTTTGCCGCGCCAGCCAGCTAAAAAACCGATTCCGGAGTCAGGCGCGGTTTCAAAGCGCGTGATGAAATCGGTATAGCCAGTAAATTTACGTTGACCATCTGCAGTTGTAAACGCTGGCAATTTCAAACGAGAAGCTAACTCAACAAGCACCTCTTGAAAGGGCTTGCATTCACCCATGGGGGGTAATACAGGTATGCGCACTGAATCTACTGGCCCTTCGAATTCTGAAATTGGGCGATCGAGCATACTCATCACATCATGACGTTCTAAGTAAGTCGTATCGGGTAAAACTAGATCTGCAAAATCGACCATTTCCGATTGGAAGGCATCGCACACCACTAAGAAGGGAATCTTAAATTCACCATCAGCATTTTTTGAATTTAATAACTCACGCACCTGCATGGTATTCATGGTGGAATTCCATGACATATTGGCCATGAAAATCATCAGCGTATCGATGGTGTAGGGGTCCCCTTTAACTGCATTGGTAATCACGTTGTGCATTAAGCCATGCGCCGCTAGGGGGTGTTCCCAAGAATAGGCCTTATCAATGCGCAGAGGTTGCTCATTATTATCGAGTGCGAGGTCTTCAGGTTGGGTGGGCCAACCAAGCGGTGCTTTACCAAGCGGAGTATTGGGTTTGATATCAGCCTCAGAAGAGGGTGGTTTGATATTGGGGGGTACCTGTCTTGGATAGGGCGCTTTATGGCGAAAGCCACCTGGGCGATCGATGGTGCCTAGTAAAGACATCAAGACTGCTAACCCACGGGTAGTTTGAAAACCATTTGAATGGGCTGAAAGACCGCGCATTGCATGAAACGCAACGGGTCGACCAATGACTTTATCGTGCTCGACGCCCCAGACATCGGTCCATTGAATCGGGAGCTCGAAGGCTTGTTCGAAAGCAGCATGCGCCATTTCATTGGCGAGTTGCCGAATTCGTTCTGCGGAAATACCGGTGATGGACGCCGCCCACTCAGGCGTGGTGTCAGCAACTTGACGACGCAGCAATTCAAATGCAGGTGCTACTTTTTTACCCGCATGCGGACCTGGGCCCATAATATATTCACCTTTAAGCGCAGGTGATACTCCAGCCTCAAAGCAAGGACGAGCACTATTGGTTTTTTCATCCCACACATATTTGTTGTGCGGCAGATCTAGATTAATTTGCTCGCTATCGGGGTCATATAAAAATAATCCTTCTTCTGGTCCCGTATCTAAGCAAACCAATTGCCCTGAATTACTGTAGCGCTGCAAAAATGGGGCATCGAATTTCTCCTTGCGAATGAGCTCATGCATGAGTGCCATAAACAAGGCGCCATCGGTACCTGGCTTAATCGGTATCCACTCATCAGCAATTGCTGAGTAACCCGTACGCACGGGGTTTATAGAGATAAAACGACCACCTGCACGCTTAAATTTGGATAAGGCAATTTTCATCGGGTTGCTGTGATGATCTTCAGCCGTGCCAATCATAATAAATAATTTAGCCCGCTCTAAATCGGGACCACCAAACTCCCAAAAGCTGCCGCCAATCGTGTAGATCATGCCCGCAGCCATATTGACAGAACAAAAGCCGCCGTGAGCGGCATAGTTTGGAGTACCAAATTGACGGGCAAATAAACCAGTTAGGGCTTGCATCTGATCGCGACCAGTAAACAAAGCAAATTTCTTTGGATCAGTCGCACGAATTTTTCCTAAGCGCTCGCTTAAGATTTCAAAGACGCGCTCCCAACTAATTGGTTCAAAAGCACCTTCGCCCCTGTCACTGCCCGCTTTGCGTAAGAGGGGCTGGGTAATTCGCGCAGGCGATTTTTGTTTCATGATGCCTGCTGAGCCCTTGGCACAGATCACTCCTTTATTTAGTGGGTGATCCGGATTGCCATCGATATAAACTAGTTCTCCCTCGCGCAGATGGGCACGAATACCGCAGCGGCAGGCGCACATATAACAAGTGGTTTTCTTAATTTCATCGATTGGCTTTTGCTTGCCAATGGGATCGTGTACGGGGGCACTGGAAAATAGTTTGAACATGTTGTTTAGCTTTTGATAAATTAAAATCTCAGATGTAGGATACACAAAATTGGCGAAGAATGTGGCTTTAAAAAAAATTGGTCAATTAATGGGTGGCGCATGGGTGGCGCATGGCTGGCTAACGGACTTAACAAAGGCCTCAGCCGGAGATCAGAGATATCAGCTGAGAGCCTTCATTAAACGCAATTTGGGATAGTTGGCTTTAGCGCCATCCAGAAAATTTTCAATTGATCGCGTTAAATAGCTCTCAAAATTAATTTTGGTTTCATGGTTAAAAATATATTTTCGGGTCGCATAAGCAAAAAAGCTGCCATGCAGAACCCAGACAAATTCACGCTCATCATCCGAGATCGGCCCCCAGTTTTTATCATCATCACATAGGGCTCTTAAGGCCATACATACCGGATCAATCAGGCGTTGACGAATCATTTTGAGGTATTTTTGATTCATGCCAGTACCAGCTAAACCCGAATATAAATACACCCGAATCCAGCGACGTGAAAAACTATCTTCAAAATACTGTTGATAAAAGGTCACCAACCGTTTCTTTAGGGGAAGGGTTGAATTTTCTAATAAAGCATCCCACTCTTTTTGCCAAGAATCTAAGAAGATGATTTCAAACACTTCCTCCATTAGCACCTGCTTTGATGGGAAATAGCGATATAGTAGGGGCTGGGTAATACCTAGACGCTCAGATAATTCCCGAGTCTTGCCAGTAAACCCGAGTTCGGCAAAATAATCTATCGCGCCTGCCAAAATGAGCTCGCGTCGTTGGCTGGGCGCCATTCGAACACGTGATTTATGGGGCGTCTTTTTGGTGGGTTTCCGTTTGACTGCTTTAAGGGACATAAAATGTTTTAAAACCTAATTAATGAGGCGATTCAAGGGGGGGGCAAAAAAACTGGCAAAGCTTGATAAGCTATTGTATTTACTTGAATGCCCCGCGATGTTATTGCTCGTCTAAGTAGTTTCCCTAATTAATTACTGATAAATACTATGCAAACTTGCGCATTATTGTTGTATAGTTCTAATTATCAATAGATTAATTAAATCTTATTGTAGCAATCAACCAGCCGTTAATTTTATAGAGGTTCAAATGCCAAGTGATATCGAAATAGCTCAAAAAGCGACCATGAAAAAAATCGCTGGAATAGCCAAGGAGCGCTTAGGCATTCCAGAGGATTCGCTAGAGCCTTTTGGCCACTATAAAGCGAAGGTCTCATTAGCGTATTTAGATACTTTGAAAAACAAAAAAGACGGCAAATTAATCCTAGTTACAGCAATTAGCCCAACTCCAGCTGGTGAGGGCAAGACTACGACTACAGTTGGTTTAGGTGATGCGTTAAATTACATTGGTAAAAAAGCCATGATTTGTTTACGGGAACCTTCGCTTGGACCTGTATTTGGGGTTAAGGGTGGAGCCGCAGGCGGCGGCTATGCCCAAATCGTGCCTATGGAAGACATTAACTTGCATTTCACGGGCGATTTTTCGGCGATTGCATTAGCCAATAATTTGCTGGCCGCCTTAATTGATAACCATATTTATCATGGTAATACCTTGGGTATTGATGTGCGCCGAATTCAGTGGAAACGCGTAGTTGACATGAACGATCGTGCTTTGCGCTCTATTACTGCTGGCTTGGGAGGCCCTGGAAATGGATATCCCCGTGAGGATGGCTTTGATATTGTGGTTGCCTCAGAAATCATGGCAATTTTTTGTTTGGCTACTTCAATCGAGGATTTAAAAGAGCGTTTATCAAAAATTGTGATTGGCTATACCCGTGATTTAAAGCCTGTCTTGGCAAAAGATTTAAATGCCCATGGCGCAATGACCGTTTTACTTAAAGATGCTTTGGCTCCTAATTTAGTCCAAACCTTAGAAAATAATCCAGCCTTTGTTCATGGCGGCCCCTTTGCCAATATTGCACATGGTTGTAATTCGGTCATTGCCACCCAAGCCGCATTGAAGTTAGCTGACTATGTGGTGACAGAAGCGGGCTTTGGTGCTGATTTAGGTGCAGAAAAGTTTATAGATATTAAATGTCGCAAGTCGGGTTTACGCCCATCGGCTGTTGTAATTGTGGTAACGGTGCGCGCGATGAAGTATCACGGTGGGGTTGATGTCGCCAATTTAACTAAAGAAGACTTAATTGCCTTAGATAAGGGTTTGGTCAATTTGGAGCGTCACGTCGAAAATATTACTCAGGTCTATAACTTACCCTGCGTTGTTTCGATCAATCAATTCTTGAGTGATACCGATGCGGAAATCGATTTGATTCGTAAGCGGATGGATCGTTTTGGAGCAAAAGTAGTTGTGGCTTCGCATTGGGCCCATGGCGGCAAAGGGGCTGCAGATTTAGCCAACATTGTTGTTGACCTTTGTGAATCTGATAAAAAAATGCAGTTTGTTTACGAAGAAGAAGATACGCTTTGGGAAAAAATTAATAAGATCGCAAAACGGGTTTACCGTGCTGGCGAAGTGAATGCCGATTCGAAAGTCCGTGCGCAAATTGCGAGCTTACAAGAACAAGGCTATGGACATTACCCAGTGTGCGTAGCTAAAACCCAAAGTTCTTTTTCAACCGATCCAAAATTACGTGGCGCTCCAGAAGGCCACACCATTACCGTGCGTGAAGTGCGCTTAGCGGCTGGTGCTGAATTTATCGTCATGGTTTGCGGCGACATTATGACTATGCCTGGCTTGCCTAAGGTGCCGTCAGCAGAAAAAATTGACTACATCGATGGCAAAGTAACAGGTCTCTTTTAATCATTATTTATTTATTAACTCAATTTCAATCAATTTATCTTAATTAGGGAGTGAAATATGTCTCGTAATTCTGCCGAATGGCTTAAAACCCCAAGTTTTCCTAACTCACATTTTGTCGATAGCCGCATTTATACCGATGAAGGTTTATTTAAAGAAGAGCAAGAAAAAATCTTCAATAAGAGTTGGATTATTGCTTGTCACGAGAGTGAGTTAGTGAGTGCTTTTGATTATCGTACTTTCTCTCATCCAGGTGGCGCACCTTTAATTATTGTGCGTGGCGAAGATATGCAGGTGCGTTCTTTTTATAATATTTGTCCACATCGTGGTAACACACTTTTGTATGATCCTGTGGGCAATGCGAAGCGCATTACCTGTATTTTTCATGCCTGGATGTTTGATACCAAAGGCAAGTGTATTGAAATTTCACGTGGCCCACAGGGCTACCAAGATCGTTATACCTGTGACAATGCAGGCCTGAGAGAAGTTAGAACTGAAATTGGTTACGGTGGCTTCGTTTGGGTTAATGTTGATGATCAAGCGCCGACATTAAAAGAATATATCGGCGATTCGATGAATATGCTCGATGATAATTTATCGATGCCATTGGAAGTATTTCATTATCACAAGGCTGTCGTCGATACGAACTATAAATTATGGCATGACACGAATAGCGAGTTTTATCACGATTACATGCATTACTTCAACAAAGCTACAGGCATGATGCAGCCTGGTTATTTTGATCGTAAATATACCGGCTATCCCAATGGACATGCAACGGTAGGGTCAATGGAAGTGAAGTATGACGCGTATACCAAGGGCAGTAAAGAACGCGCTGTAGGCTGGCCAGGTTTAGCGCCAGGAGGCTGGATCTTGATTGATATCTTTCCTGGAATGACATTTAATTTACGCACTTCGGTTTTACGCATGGACACCGCCATTCCATTAGGGCCGAATAAATTAATTATTGAATTTAGGGGCCTGGCACCGAAAAGTGATACTCCTGAAGAGCGTGCTGAACGTATTCATGATCACAATGTTATTTGGGGCCCATTTGGTCGCAATCTGCACGAAGATTTGCTTGGCGTTCATGGTCAAGGCAGGGCGATGCGCGATGGTACTGATAGCAAATGGGTGATTCATGGTCGCGAGGAAAATATGACGATTCATGATGAGGGTGGCATGCGTCATTTTTATGCAGAGTGGAGCAAAAAAATGCAACGGCCCGCTTTCAATCCGCTTGGCGATAACAAGTTAAACGCTGTTAAAGAAGTTGCCTAATTTACCAGTTACTTAATTTTTAAAGGCTTAATGATGGATGATCGCGTACAAATTTCAGAGCTTATTTATAAGAGCTTTTTGACTTTAGACGACTTAAATTTTGAAGGTTTTATTGCTTTATGTGATCCGCATTACAACTACAAAATTACGGCTTATAGTCCTGAAATACGTAAAGAGATGATTTGGTTAGAGGAGTCGCGTGATTCACTCAAATTGTTATTTGATAACTTACCAAAACACAATAGCGATCATTCACGACTTGCCCGTTTGGGTAACGTGTACTTAGTCAATAAAACAGGCGCTCATGAGTGGGATGTAGTCACTTTTCTGCAGGTTTTTAGAACTACCTTAGATGGGGGCGCAACCGAGTTATTTGCGGTCGCCAAGGTGTATGACAAGATTACTGAAGCCAATAAAGAATTTAAATTACTGAATCGTGAAATTAAGATGGAGACCCGCATGTTTGGTTTTGGTCACCATATTCCTTTTTAAGGGCTGATAAGTACCACGATGAAAGTTGAATTAATTGGCGCGGGCGAAACTGTCCAAGTTTATGAGTCTAAATCTAGCAACCGGCTTTTATATTCTGGTCTAAAAGAGGGTGCTGACGTCCCCTATGAGTGCGCAACAGGAACCTGCGGCACCTGTAAAGTAAAACGTATTTCTGGCGAATTTAGCTGGCTGTGGCCCGAAGCCCCGGCACGCGCGCTATTGAAATCGGCAGATGATTTTTTGTTATGCCAATGTGCAGCCGTAACTGATTTAAAAGTCGAGGTGCGCTCGAAATTAAAACCGATTAAGGAAATTGCCCAAAGGCCGCAATGGTTGACTAGTGAAATTAATAATTCGGCTACGGTTGCCCCAGGTGTAATGACTTTTTCGGTGAAACTTTCCCAGCCAATCTCTTTTTTGCCGGGGCAATTCATGGTCTTAGAATTTGCTGGTGTTCAAGGCGGTAGAGCATGGTCAATGACCAATCAGGCCAAACTAACGGATACGCTCGATTTTGTAATTAAAAAGAAACCCCAAGGACTTTTATCTGACTACTTGTTTGAGAAAGAAAATTTAATTGGGCTTAAGGCAAATTTATTTGGCCCTATTGGCAAGGCAGTTTACGATGGTGAATTAGATCGAGATTTAGTCTGTATAGCAGGCGGTACTGGAATGGCCGGAATGATGTCGATTTTGGCAGCTTTCATTGATGGTGGCGCATACCGGCGTAATCGTGCCGATGTTTTTTTTGGCGTCCGTACCCCTGCCGATCTATTTTTCGAGAGTGAGCTCAGACAATTTGTAGAACAGTCAGACGGTGCCCTAAGGGTAGTAGTAGCTTTTTCTGATGCCCCTGCTAGCGCAGAATTAATTGCCAAGAACCCGCTATTAACATTTGACCAGGGATTTGTGCATGAAGTGGCGATGAGTGAGATGGAAGGGCAATTTACACCCAAAACTAGAGCCTATTTAGCTGGGCCTCCCCCACTGGTAGATGGCGCACTAAGAATGTTGTTACTAAAAGCTCGCTTACCTGCTACAGAAATTTTGTACGATAAATTTGGCTGAAATATGGCAAATTTTATTAAAATCATGAACTATATTTATTGGAAACAGTATGGCTTCTACTTTTATCTGTAAAAAATCTGATATTCCGCAAGATGGATTTAAGGTTTTTGATGTTGCTGATGGCAAATTACTCATTGCTAATTCAGATGACGGCTACTATGGCTACAACGGCTATTGCCCGCACCAAGAAGTTTGCCTTGCAGAAGCCCTTTATGACGGTAAGGTTTTAACTTGTCATGAACACTTATGGCAGTGGGATATTGTTTCAGGCGAGCCGCAGGGTTTGGCTGAAGGGCCTTTAGTTATAAAGCTAATTGAGCAAAGTAATGATGAAATTCACTTGCTTGATGCAACTTAAAAGCCTATTTTCTTGCTATTTAATAGAACTATTCACAACCTAGGGATAACACCGATTCGCAATCTTTAAAAATCCTATATTTTAAGTATTAAGCTTATTTATAGGAATTTAAATAACGACTTGTTAATAAAATTAGTTAATAAATTAGGAGACATGAATGAAACTTGCATTAATAAAAACTCATAGCTTGAAATTTTTGCTCGCGGGGGCAGTGAGTGTTGGCATTATTTCACCTAGCTTTGCTCAAACAACTGATTATGGAAAAGTGGGCTCGCCAGTTAATTTAGTGGTGGGCTATCAACCTTATTACACAGAGGCTTGGTCGGGCGTGATTATGCGCGGCAAGAAGTTTTACGAAAAATATTTACCTAAAGGCTCAACAGTTGAATTTCAAGTAGGTTTGCAAGGCGCTATTATTGTGAATAATATGTTGGCCGGCAAACAACAAATTGGTTATGTTGGCGATATGCCTGCGATTGTTTCCACTACCAAGACAGAGGTTGCCGATATTCGTCTTGTTGGCGTTTTAGGTATGGGTAAGGATATGTGCAATATTGTTTTAGTCAGGCCTGATGCGCCAGATTTTAAAACTCCCAAAGATGCCTTTCAATGGTTAAACGGTAAAATTATGGCCTCACCCAAGGGCTCATGTACCGACAGGTTTGTGCAAGATGCTTTCAAAAAAGAAAATGTCACACCTGAGAGTTACCTGAACCAAAATATTGAAGTAATTACCAGCAACTTTAGAGCTAAAAAAATTGATGGCGCTGCAATTTGGGAGCCAACTGCCTCTAAATTGGTTGAAGAAGGTTTAGCGAAGCGGGTTGCCTCAGGTTTTACGCTTGGCTTAAGCGATGGCGGTTTTTTAACCATGCGTGACGATTTAATTAAAGCTAGGCCTGATGTTGCCCAAGCTTGGCTGAACGCTGAGTTAGATGCACAACTCTTTTTGGCTGATGAGAAAAATGCTAAAGAGGTAGTAGATATTGCTGTGGCCCAACTTACTGGCTTTACCCGTTCATCGATTTCTAAATCGTTGTATGGTCAAAGCCCAGATCAACTGGGTACTAAAGCACGTTTTATTTTACCTTTTACCTTTACTCCTGATGTTCGCTCACTACTTACGGGGGCCACAACATTTTTAAAAGATATGAAGGCAATTAATGTTTCTGAATTACGCAGTGATGCGATCGTCTCCAGGTTCGCTGACGAAGCATTGAAGGCGAGAAATTTAAAAGCGCCAATTGGTGATGTAGCAGTAATTAATCCTGCACCAATTTAATTTTTATCTGACCCCCTTTGCAGTCAAAAGGGGGTTTTTTCTAGTATTATTATTTATCAAATGATTTTTAGTATACCGATTAGTACCATTTTATGAAGAATTCAAACGATTCAAATCCAACAGCAAAACAGCGACAGCTTAGCTTCGAAATACGCGAAGGCTCATTGTTGGCAAAAATTTTAAGTCCACGGCTTTTTTTGATGCTGGTAGGATTCATTCTTTTTTTAGGTTTTTGGCACTTAGCTGTTGAGGTATGGCGTTTGCCACGCTTTGCACAAATGCCGGCTTTGCGCACCGTAGTAACCGAGATATTAAGTCCCAATCCAACTTACGGAATTTCTATTTTTGTGGGCGAGTATTACCAACATATTCTGGCTAGCTGCTTGCGCGTCTTCATCGCTTTTGCATTAGCGACTACATTAGGAGTACCTCTCGGGCTTTTCTTGGGTTGGTCGACAAAATTTAGGGAATATGTCTTTCCCGTGTTTGAAATGTTGCGACCCATACCGATCTTAGCCTGGGTTCCACTGGCTATCGTTATGTTTACCAGCTTAGAGGCGCCAGTTATCTTCTTGGCCTTCCTAGCCTCATTTTTTGTGACTGCCCTGAACACCATGCTTGGTGTCGAGTCAATTGATGAATCTTATTTTAGAGCGGCTAAATGTTTAGGCGCCAAAGACTATCAAGTATTTTGGAATGTAGTGATACCTGGTGCAACCCCATTTATTTTTACTGGCCTGCAAATTTCAATTGGTGTTTGTTGGTTTTCTCTGGTTGCGGCTGAAATGGTTTCAGGACAATTTGGGCTTGGCTACATTATTAATACTTCGTATACCAATGTGCGCTATCCAACCATCATTATTGGGATGGTTACTTTAGGATTTATCGGCTACCTAACGAGCGCTATGGTACGTGCAGTGGGTAAGCGATTGATGCAATGGCGTATGCGTGAACTAGCGTTATCTGGAAATTAAGCCATGAATGAATCTATAAAAGCAAACCCAAATATGGGCCGCGGTCAAATTTCAATTGATAACGTCGTCAAAATATATGATCCAGATGGCGCTGCAGTGATGGCAGTCGATCATTGCTCTCTGGAAATCGCAGCAGGTGAAATTTGCATGATTGTGGGTCCATCGGGCTGTGGTAAAACCACCTTATTAAATGCGATAGCGGGCTTCCATAGCATTAATAGTGGCAGCATTACGATGGATGGACAAATGTTGTGCGGTCCTGGTAAGCCCCAAGCAACCCCTGGCTCAGATCGGATCGTGGTGTTTCAGAATGGTGCTTTGTTTCCTTGGAAAAATGTGCTTGATAACATGATGTTTGGGCCTGTAATGGCTGGCAAAATGGGCATCAAAGAGATTAAAGAAAAAGCTTTTTCGATGATGGCTGACGCTGGGCTTTCGGGCACAGAAAATAATTTTCCCGGCGAGCTTTCCTCGGGCGTTCGCCGCCGAGTTGAGATTGTGCGCGCTTTAATGAATGATCCTAGTGTCTTGTTGTTAGATGAGCCTTATCGCGCACTCGATTCATTAACAAAATCAGTAATGCATGAAGCGCTCTTAGATATTTACTATAAAAATAAAGTCACCATTTTCTTTATTACTCACGATTTACAAGAGGCTTTATTTTTGGGCAATAAAGTAGCGATTATGACAAGCCGCCCTTGTAAGCCAAAAAAAGTACTAACCGTTGACATTCCGTATCCAAGAAGTTACAGGGTAGTAACTGATCAACGTTTTAGGGATTTAATGGAAGAGACTAGTGAATTGGTGCATGAAGAAGCGAAAAAATCATTTGCTGCTGGCGAAAGGGAGGGCTAGTTGATGATTCGCTCTGTGCAAAAATTCTTCTTTAATCGCTCATCGCGTCGGGCCACGATTGCCATTATCGTCTTTTTGTTATTTTGGGAAATATGTTCGCGTTCACTGGGCTGGTTTGGTTTTCAAGTGCCGTGGATTGGTAAAATCCCAGCTCCCTCAGCTGTGATTACGGCTTGGATTCCTTTGCTTAGTGATAGTGGATATTGGCTAAGCTGGTATTTAAGTGCAAAACGGGTATTCACAGGTTTTTTAGTTGCAATGATTCTCGGTATTCCATTTGGATTATTACTAGCTATTAATCGTACGGCTTACGGAATCATGTTTCCAACTTTTGAGGTCTTGCGTCCTATTCCACCATTGGCTTGGGTGCCTGCAGCGATTATTTTTTGGCCTACTGCCGAGATGTCGATTGCCTTCGTCACCTTTTTGGGTGCTTTTTATACGATTGTGATTAATGTACTTGGCGGAGCGCAATCTATTGACCAACGCTTCTTCCAAGCCGCTCGCTCGATGGGCTCATCCCAGTGGGATATTTTTAAGCGTATTGTCTTGCCGGCCACAGTACCCTCTATTGCAGTTGGCGCCTCTGTCGGCATGGGTATTACTTGGGAAGTCGTGGTTGCAGCAGAAATGATTTCTGGTGGCGGTTCCGATGGTGGCGGTAAGGGCGGCGGTCTTGGCTTCTTTATTTGGGACTCTTATTTGGGTGGCTCATACCAACAAATTGTGGTGGGAATGATATCGATCGGTATTGCTGGATATTTATCTAGTTCACTGATCCGCGCCCTAGGCGATCATTTTTCAAAATGGACTCGTAGGTAATCTGGTGCTAACGCTATGACAAATATCAACATGAAAAATAAAGCTACGGGCGAAATTGTGCTTAAGTCAGTAAGTAAATCTTATGGCTATGGCGAAACGCTTAAAGAAGTAATTAAAGATTGCTCGCTTAGTATTGAGGCTGGCAAGCTAACTGTCATGATTGGTCCTTCGGGTTGTGGCAAAAGTACTTTAATTCGCTTGCTTGCTGGGTTTGAAAAGCCCAGTACTGGCACCTTAACAATTGATGGCAAGCCGATTTTAGGGCCAGGCAAAGATCGTTTGGTGGTATTTCAAGAATCGGCTTTATTTCCTTGGCAAACTACCGCAGATAATATTATGTTTGGTCCGATTGCGCGGGGTGAAAATACCAAAGAATCGCGCGATTTGGCCGGCTTTTTGTTAAATAAAGTAGGCCTAAGTCAATTTAAAGCAAAATTTCCAAATCAATTATCGGGTGGCATGCAAAGGCGTTGTGAATTAGCGCGGGCTTTAGTTAATTTACCCGAAGTGATGGTATTAGATGAGCCATTCCGTGGCTTAGATGAAATGAGTAAAGAGTTGATGTGGGAATATTACGCGAATTTGTATGAAGAAAATCGACATACTAATTTTTTTGTGACCACCGATATTGATGAGGCAATTTTTTTGGCTGACCGCTTAATCATTATGACAAATATTCCTACTCAAGTGGCGCAAGTTATTGAGGTAGATATTCCTAGACCTAGAAGTCTAAAAAGCTTATTTGAGCTAGACCGTGCAAATGAAATAAAAATGGAAGCCTTAAAGATTTTGCATACCGAAGCAATGAAGTCATTTAAGAGTGGAAGTAAGGCGGCAGCAGATTTTATCGACGCCTATTCAAAACGGGTTGAGCCGCTTGCGTCTTAATTTTTTAGTGTTGTTTGTTGTTTGTTGTTTATGTTAATGAGGAGATTTAGAAATGTCTGATGCACCAGTAAAAAGAAAAAAAATGACCATTCCGATGTTGAATGCGAAGAAAAAGAATAAAGAGCCGATCGTACAGTTGGCAGTATATGACTATGAAAACGCCATTATTGCCGACCGTTTAGGTATTGATATACTTTGTGTAAGTGATACTGGCGGAATGGTTTTATTTGGCCATGAGTCGACAACTTCAGTTTCATTTGAAGAGGTCATGTTTATGGCTCAAGCAGTCAAGCGTGGCTCACAATACGGTTTGCGTATGGTTGATATGCCCTATATGAGCTTTCACCTTTCTGAGCAACAAGCAGTTGATAATGCTGCTCAATATGTTGCTAAAGCAGGCGCTGAAGTGATGAAGTGTGAAGGCAATATCCATCATGCTCGCAATATTGAAGCCATTATTAAAGCCGGTATTCCTGTGCAAGGTCATATTGGCATTTGCCCAATGCGTATGCCTCAATTGGGCGGTTTTGTTGCTCAAGGTAAAACAGCGCAACGCGCCAAGGAATTGGTTGAAGATGCGCAGGCATTCGTTGACGCAGGCTGCTTCTCAATCATGACCGAAGTTTGTACTTCGGAAGTAAGCCAGTATTTGGCTGAAACTTTAGAAGTGCCAGTCATTAGCCTGGGTTCTGGAAGTACTTCAGACGGTGTTCATATCATTGGCTCTGATTTATTCCATTTATATGAAAAGCATGTGCCGCGCCATTCTAAAATTTATTGCGACTTAGTGCCCATTTTAGAAAAGGGCTATAACGAATACATGCACGATGTTAAAACTCGTCAATATCCCGGTAAAGAGCATACCGTCTTTATGAGTCCTGAAGAGTTGGATAAATTTAAAAAGATGGTTAACTGGTAAGCGTATTACTCAGTAATTTTGAGATACTATAAATAGAGGGCTTAAAGGCCCTCTATTTATTTGGGGAGATGGTTCTGGGATTATTTTTGTTAGCGGCTACGGCATTATTAGCAGGAACATTCATCGGTGCCGTTGGTGTTGGTGGAGTGCTATTAATTCCTGCTTTGATTGCTTTTGCAGGCTTAGATATTCATCAAGCGAGTGCTTCGGCCCTGATTACCTTTATCTTTACCGGCGCTTTGGGTACCTATTTATTTCAACGGCGCGGCTCAATTGCCTGGCGAATGTCTGTGCCAGTCTGTTTAGGGGCGGTAATCGCTAGTTATCTCGGTGCACAATTGAATGCGAAAACTGCTGATCAATTATTGATTGGCATAATTGGGTTATTAGTTATTGCTGCAGGAGTCTGGGCCTTATTAGCACGTATCTCTGAGGCGACCCAAGGCGATTCAAGATCGCAGCACTTGACCGTTAAAAAAACTGGTTTACTAATATTAGTTGGTCTTTTGGCAGGCTTTGGTTCTGGTCTTTCTGGAGCCGGTGGGCCATTATTTTCTGTACCGTTGATGCTAGCCTTTAAATTTAGTCCGTTACTCACGATCGGTATTGCTCAAGTTATACAGGTAATAGCTTCTGCATCTGGCTCGGTAGCTAACATTATGAATAATGCAATTGATTTCAAAATCGTCGCATTTATCTTGCCGTTTGAATTAATTGGCATATGGATCGGAGTAATTATTGCTCATCGTGTTCGTGTTGAGCGCTTAAAGAAGGTGGCAGCTTGGTTATGCATTTTGGTAGGACTCTATATGACAGTTAATTCCTTGGTGTAGATAATGCAAACACCGGCACTCAGCGACTATTTCGCCAAGCGAAAAATCCCCTTACTAGAACTTAGCCAAAATCTTCTCTTGCCGGCTGAATTTTCATCCCTTGAGCAAGAGTATTGGGCAGTGAGAAGATCAGTGGGTATATTTGATTTCTCTTTTATGAGCACGGTTGAATTAATCGGTAGTGATGCCATTGCATTACTTCAGCTTATTCAAAACCGAAATTGTGAGGAATTGCCGATTGGTAAAATTGCCTATAGCATGTTGCTAAATGAGAATGGCGATGTTTGGTTAGACTCGACTGTGTGGCGCTTGGGCCAACACCATTTTTATTTAATCACTGGCTATTCCATTTTGCCCTTTTTGCTTAAAGCAGCAAGACCTTATCGCGATTTGCATCTGGCAGATATTGCTAGGGAATATCAAGTAATAGCAGTGCAAGGTCCGCATAGCGGAGCTTTATTGAAGGCTGTTCTAGGGGTTAATGCCATTGATTTGCCGCAATATTTTTCTTTTAATCAACCGCCAAATTACCCCGCGTTAACGATTGCGCGTCTAGGGTATACCGGCGAACTAGGCTATGAGTTGTTGGTGCCTCGCGCAGAAGCTATTGCCTTGTGGCAGCAATTACAGATGGCAGAAGTTTTCCCTACCTTGGAATGCGGTTTTCTAGCTGCCAATATCCTACGTATTGAAGCGGGCTTTATTTTATTTTGCAATGAATTAATTGAACCACGAACGCTTGCATCGCTTGGGAAAGTATTCGCAGCTGACAGAGTTAGAGAGTCAGACGGTAAACAAGAAATACTGGTAGGTTTGCATTTTCCGCCAGGGACGAAAGTTGAAAATAATGCTACTAATTTAGCGCCTGAATTAGCCCATGAGCTAGCCCCACATATTCAAGTTACTAGCAGGGCTTTTTCCCCTCAATTAGGGTATGAAATTGGCCTTGGATTTATAGCCACAACTTCCTTGGTAAAGGCTGGGGTGAATGGTCCAACACCAGCTCTTGAAGCAAATCCTTTGATAAGTCCTTTAGGTCGTGTTTATACAGAAAAATTACCTTTTTCTTGTCTATGCTTAAAGTCCTAACACCAGCCCTTTAGCTAATCCCCCTATTTTTTTATCACTTGATAGATAAGGGTAAATACTTAAGGGATTTATCTATGTATAAATAGGCTTAAACGGACTAGTTGGTAAAACCGATGAAATGAATAGCAAAACCCTCGCGGCAGTAAAGATGCCTAATCGTGATGGTTTTATAGTTGATGATCGGCCTGACACCAATGCAGTGCGTTGTATGACAAACTGCAAACAATGAAGTCGTGATGTGGAAAAAGAAAAATCGCCTCCGGGCGATTTTTTTATTACTGTATTGCTAAACGCATAGCCAAAGCAGTTGACGCCACCCGCGAAAAAATAGAGTCGGCCCGCGAGGTCAGAATAATGGGTACTTGGGTGCCTAGAATAACGCCAGCGCATTCAGCGCCAGCCATATAAATTAGTGCTTTATATAAAATGTTACCTACTTGTAAATCGGGTACCAATAGCAGGTCAGGCTCACCTGCTACTATTGATTCAATACCCTTGGTTTGGGCAGAAAGTGTGGAAAGAGCATTATCAAAACCAAGCGGACCTTCAATGACGGCACCAGAAAAAATAGGATCAATGCGATGAGCATCTACTATTGTTTTTGCATCAAGGGTCGCAGGCATAGCAGAATTAACGACTTCGGTAGCAGCAATGATCGCTACTTTGGCATTATTAATACCTATTCGATCAAGCGCCTCAAGACTACTCAGTAAAATTTGCTGTTTTTGTGAGGCATTCGGCGCGATATTCACAACACAATCGCTAATCCCTAATAACTTAGGATAGTTAGCTAATTCAAATAAAAAAAGATGACTAGTGCGGCGTTCGGTACGTAAGCCGCCTCGCTCGACTACTGGCCCCATTAAATCTTCAGTATGTTGTGAGCCTTTCATCAGAGCGGCTAATTTACCTTGGTGAACCATTTCTACCGCTATTTTTGCAGCCACCACTGGATCATCAGGGGTGTCAATCAGGCAAATATTTTGTAGATCTAAACCAACTTCTCCTGCTAGCTTGTTAAGAGCTTGCTTTGGGCCCAACAGAATTGGGGTACATAGTTGATATGTAAGCAATTCGCGCACAGTCTCGAGGGAGGGTGCACTTAGAGGGTAAACAACGCCAAGTGGTAAATCACTTTTGGCAGAAGCAATGAGTTGCTGCAAACGGGGATAGGCAAGGCGACTCATTAACTTAGCGTTTGTGAAACGTTCTGCGAGGCTTCTTGTAATTGTGGAATATATTCCATCGCTTGATTAAGGGGTAGTCGTGCAGTAGCAGCGTGAATGGCAATTGCAGCAACTACTTGCAGACTGCTATCGTAAACTGGTACAGCCACACAAGATACGCCGATCACATATTCTTCGTTATCCACCGCATAACCTGTTGTGACGATGCGCTCTAATTCAGATTCTAAAAGAGTACGATCGGTAATGGTACGATGCGTAAATGGTTGCAAAGGTAGATTTTTTAATAATTGACGACGCTCTTCGCTGGGCTTAAAGGCGAGCAGTAATTTGCCACTTGCGCTGCAATGTGGAGGTAGCACTGAGCCTGGGGGTAGATGTAAACGCAGCGGCCAATCGGCCTCAACTCGGTCGAGGTAAAACAGCTCACCGCGCCGCAACACGGCTAAATTACAGGTTTCACCTACCTCAGCGACTAATTTTTTTAAGACACTGTGGCGCACTGCAGCCACATTATCGTGAATAATGGTTGCCAGAGCCAATTTAGAGAGGCGCTCACCGGGGGCATAAGTTTTACCACCTGGTTCGCGAGAGACCAGACCAGCTTCTTCAAAGATGGCTAAAGTACGATGTAAAGATGCTTTAGGCATGTTGGTAATTTGCATCAGTTGTGCCAAAGTAGCTGGTTGCGACAGGCTAGCTAGAGCCTCAAGAATGACGACGCCCTTGAGCATGGATGAATTTTCATTGGCAGGGTCTTTTTTAATGCTCTCTACCACGTCTATTAGGGTCGATTCAAGCATCGCTGTTTAATTTTAGGAAATAAAGGAATTTGTTCATTTTAGTAGAACGCAGCACTATTTAGCCATTAAAATACTAGTAATTTCACTTAGACGAAACAACTTGTTCCGTTGAGTAAGATTAGTTATTCTACAACTTTAGTCAATTCGATATAGCACAATCTGAATTTTGAGAAATAATGGGTAAATGGAGATAAAGGAAACAAAATGAAAAAACCAATTTTTATAAAACTACTTATTACCTTATTTTTTACCAGCAGCGGATTCATGTTTGCTGGTTCAACTTTGGCTCAAGCATGGCCCACTAAGTCAATTAAATTTGTCGTACCTTACCCACCTGGCGGCGGTACCGATGTGATTGCTCGTATTGTGCAAGAACCCTTGAGTCAAGCTTTGGGACAGCAGATCATTATTGATAACCGCGGTGGTGCTGGTGGGTCAATTGGTACTGATGCGGTTGCTAAATCACCAGCTGATGGCTATACCGTGCTATTTACTTTATCTTCACATACGATTAATCCCGCTATTTATCCAAAACTTGCCTTTAATACCGAGAAAGATTTCTTGCCTGTATCTTTGGTAGCTTCTTTGCCACAAATCTTAGTAGCAAATCCTGATTTTCCAGCTAAGACTGTTAAAGAAGCCATCGAGTTAGCTCGCCTTAAGCCTGACACAATTGCTTTTGCTTCTGTTGGCAATGGTTCTCCAGGCCATTTGGCAGGGGCCATGATGGCATCGGGCGGTAATGTGAAAATGATCCATATTCCTTATCGCGGAGGTGGTCCAGCAGTTACTGATGTAATGGCAGGGCAAGTACCCTTGTTATGGGTCTCGATTCCCGCTGCTACACAATATATTAAGGCGGGAAAATTACGTGCTTTAGCAGTTTCGACTACTAAGCGTTCGGTTATTTTTCCAGATGTACCAACAATGGCTGAGTCGGGCTTTAAAGATTTTGAGGTAGATTCTTGGTATGCCATGTTTGTGCCAGTGGGCACACCTCAAGCCAGTGTCGATGCCTTATATAACGCGGTAGTGAAAGTATTGGCTCAACCCAGTACTAAAGAAAAATTAATCGCCCAGGGCGCAGAGGCTGTAGGCAGTACTCCAGCGCAATTAGGTGCGATCGTAAAAGCTGAATTGGCTAAATGGAGTAAGGTAACTAAAGACTCGGGTATTAAGGCCGAATAATGTCTCCCGTAGAAAAATTAGTTTCCCGTGCGCGAGTTGCCCAAAAGTCATTTGAACAATTTAACCAAAGTGAAGTCGATTTAGTTGTAGAGGCGGTAGCTTGGGCTATCTTAGAGCCCACGCGTAATCAAGCATTGGCTGAATTAGCAGTACTTGATACGGGCCTTGGAAATGTAGCTGATAAATTTAAGAAAAATTATCGTAAAACCTTGGGTTTAGTTCGCGACCTTAAAAATGCTAAGTCTGTTGGCCTTATTTCGCATGATGCAGCTTCGGGACTATCGGAATATGCAAGGCCTGTGGGAGTGGTGGCAGCAATCACTCCATCGACCAATCCGGGCGCTACGCCAATTAATAAAATTCTCAATGCCCTGAAGTGCCGAAATGCGATTATTTTGGCGCCATCTCCAAAGGGGCAAACGACTTGCGCGCGATTACTAGAATTTGTACATCAACAACTAGATTTAGTGAAGGCACCGCGTGACTTAGTTCAAGTATTGCCAAGCCCAATCACTAAAGATGCTACTCATGAATTAATGCGCTTAGCTGATTTGGTAGTGGCCACAGGCTCGCAAGCGAATATTCGCGCAGCATATGCTTCGGGAACACCTGCTTTTGGCGTTGGCGCTGGCAATGTCGTAGTCATCATCGATGAACTAGCTGATTTAGTTAGTGCTGCTCAGAAAATTGCTCAATCGAAAACATTTGATAACGCTACTAGTTGCTCGAGTGAAAATGGCGTGGTGATATGCGCGCCTGTATATGCACCAGCTATCAAGGCCCTAGAACTGGCAGGTGGCGTATTGTTAGATGCGGCCGATAAACAACGTTTACAAGAAGTGATGTTTCATGATGGTAAATTAACTTCAACACTAACTGCTCAGACCGCAGCTTTTATTGCCGAACGAGCTGGGTTAAAAAATCCCCTCGCTAAGTCGGCACACTTTCTCATGATAGAAGAAGAGGGCGCTGGGGCGCTTGCACCATTTTCTGGGGAAAAGTTGAGTCCTGTTCTCACGGTTTGGCAAGCAACTGATTTTGCCGCCGCTAAAGCCATGATTGCCACGGTATATGCTTATCAGGGCGCAGGGCACTCTGTTGGCCTGCATACCCAATTACAGGGCTCGATCATGGAAGGGCGCGCTGCTGAGTTGGCAAATGAATTGCCCGTGGCTAGAGTCATTGTGAATCAAGCTCATGCAATTGCGACTGGTGGTAGTTTTGATAATGGCCTACCCTTTTCTTTATCTATGGGTTGTGGCACTTGGGGGCGAAATAACTTTTCAGATAATCTGAATTATCGGCATTACCTGAATATTGCACGCGTTGTTCGTCCGATACCTGAAATTGTGCCGACAGTTGAAGCTTTACTAGAAAATTATTTCAGTCGATTTCCGTCTGCTTAATTAAATTCTTCACTGAATTATGCGTGCAACTATTAACCAAGTTACCCTGTCTTTATGTTAGATCAAGAGAAATTAAGGTTACCACCAAATTCATGTATGACTATTGGTGATGTCATGACTTACTGGGGTCGCCAGCAATCTGCTGCACCCTTTTTATTTGCCCCAGAAAATAATGCAGTACTTACGTATGGTCAACTAGCCCTAGAGGCTCGACATCTATTTACTTGGTTTAATGAGCAGGGTATTAGTAAGCATGGGCATGTCGGTTTATTTATGCATAACGGCAGGCAAACTGCTACGGTTTTTCTAGCCACGATGGCTACTGGTCGGGTTGTTGTGCCAATGAATTTATTAGCCCCGGCTGATCAATTAGCTTGGGTATTTGAACATAGTGATATTGAAATATTATTTTATGCACCAGAGAATAAAGACCATTTATTTAATACATTAACAAAAATTCAAGCTAAATTTAAGCTGGTTGAGTTAGATCCTGATGCGGCTCAGGGCCCATTTCTGAATGCTGTAGCAGGTGCTTTACCTCAGCTTAAGGCAAGCGACCCAGCATTACTAATGTATACCTCGGGCACAACCGGAACCCCTAAGGGAGTGCTTCTAAGCCACGCCAATGTGTTGCATGCCGCTAAGACGGTCAGTGTATGGCACGGTCTTACCCCAGCAGATATTGTCTTAAGTTCTTTACCGATTTATCACATTAATGGGCAAGTGATTGCTACCATATCACCGTTTTATTCAGGCGGTGCAATTGTAGCCCCCCATCATTTTTCGGTTTCCAATTGGTGGCCAGTTGCAATTAAGTATCGGTGCACGTGGATTAATATGGTGCCAACCATCATTGCATATTTAATCAATGCAGCTAAAGCAAATGGAGTGGATACTAATTTTGCGGCGCAACTCAAGCAAATACGTTTTGGCCGATCGGCTTCTGCGCCATTACCACCAGAGCATCATCGGGAGTTTGAAAATCTCTTTGGTATTCCAGTAATAGAAGGAATGGGCATGACTGAATCAGCCTCCATGGTTTTTTGTAATCCGCAAGACGGTAGTCGACGTTATGGCAGCCCTGGATTGCCTTGTGGCGTTGAAGCTAAAGTAGTTGATCCTAGCGGTCTTGAGCTGGCTAATAATCAAATTGGTGAGGTCTGTTTACGTGGCGCTAATGTAATGCAAACGTATTACCATGGCGAAGCTGAAACAGCAAAAGCTTTTGCTAGTGATGGCTGGTTAAAAACAGGTGATTTAGGTTTACGTGATGATGATGGTTTTTATTTCATTACTGGCCGCTTGAAGGAATTAATTATTAAGGGCGGTGAAAATATTGCTCCCCGTGAAATAGATGAAGCCTTACTTAAGCATCCAGCAGTACTTGATGCAGCTGCGGTAGGCATACCTGATGTTAATTATGGGCAAGATATTTTGGTTGCCATCGTTTTAAAATCTGACACTCTCTGTAGTGAGCTTGAAATTAGAAATTATTGCTTAGAGCATTTAGGCAAACTGCGCACCCCGAAGACAATTCTTTTTGTCACAGAATTACCTCGTGGTGCCTCAGGAAAAATACAGCGCTTAAAGTTACTAGACCTCCCTGGTACTCAAGTAGCAGCTTAGTGCTTGTTTTTATTTTTATACAAATGGTGAGTGAGGATCGAAGCAAAAATACCCGCCAAAATTGCCCATTCCAGAGAAATCGTAATGGTTCCAATAAAGGTAATCACCATTGGCAGCCACTCTTTAGGACCATGCTGAAATTCTTTGCGAATCTCTTTAGGGTCAATTAGATTCCAAGCCACTACCAGTAGTAAAGCGCCAATAACAGGGTAGGGTAGATATTTAGCGAGTGGGCCAACAAAGGCCAAAATAATCACTAAGAAAAGCGCTGCACTAATGGCTGATAAAGGTGTTTTTGCGCCAGCAGATAAATTCACACCAGTGCGATTAAATGAGCCACTCGATGGGTAGGCCGAAAAAAAGGCGCCTGCTATATTGGCTAAGCCCTGACCAATAAATTCTTGATTAGCATTAAAGCGATCTTTTGTTTTTATGGCCATTGCACGGGCAATTGCCATAGCTTCAGTTGAGGCCAATAGAGCCATAATTAAGGTTGCCCCAAATAGTTGATTCAGCGTATTCATATCGAGACGCGGCAAGGAGAAGGCAGGCATAGCCCC
>Ga0208942_1000126_pt1 | contig 35914 bp, 44 predicted proteins | sample GreLakmeSU08MSRF_FD_187704 | JGI IMG/M metagenome (GOLD analysis project Ga0208942, IMG submission 187704) | Freshwater lentic microbial communities from great Laurentian Lakes, MI, USA - Great Lakes metaG SU08MSRF (SPAdes) | ecosystem: Environmental > Aquatic > Freshwater > Lake | place: Great... | reverse complement strand
CCGCCAGTTAATTGTTTTAAAATATCAGTTACTGTTCCTTTGTATGGAACCATTGCTTCAACGCCTTCTGCAACATAATCATTAAGATCTTCATCAAATGAAAGTGAGCCTGTTTCTTTTGACTTTCTTCCCAAAGATGCTCCAAGTGAAGCCATTCCACGATATATTTTAAAACGCTTACCATTTTTAGTTAATACAGTTCCTGGAGACTCATCTGTTCCACCTAACATGCTACCAATCATTACAGAAGATGCTCCAGCAGCTAATGCTTTAGTTGCATCACCTGAAGTTCTAGTTCCACCATCAGAGATAATTGGAATACCGTAATCCTTTCCAATTTTTGCACAATCCAATACAGCAGTTAATTGTGGTACTCCAGAACCAGTAATCACTCTAGTTATACAAATTGAACCAGATCCAACACCAACCTTTACTGCATCTACTCCTGCTTTAATTAGATCTTCAGCGCCATGTGCAGTTGCAATATTTCCAGCAATCAATTCACATTTAGGAAATGCCTTTTTGATATTACGAATTGTGCTAAGTGCATTTTCACTATGACCGTGAGCAATATCAACAACTAGTACATCAACACCTGCTTCTAACAAAGATTCGGTTCTTTCCATAAAATCACCTTTTACACCCACAGCAGCTCCAACAAGAGGTCTTCCTTTCTTATCTTTTGATGCAAATGGATAATCTTCAATATTGGTTATGTCTTTGTTTGTAATCAAACCTTTAATCAAACCAGATTCATCGATGATTGGTAATTTTTCAATTCTGTGTTCATGTAAAATTTTCTTTGCCTCATCTAATGTAACACCAGGTTTTGCAGTTACGACGTCTTTAGTCATGATATCTTTGATAAGATGAGTAGAATCAATTTCAAATAATAAATCTCGGTCAGTAACTATTCCAACCAATTTAGAATTAGAATCAATAACTAAAAGACCTGAAATTTCTTTTTCTTGAGCATAATTTATTGCATCTTTAACAGTTTTATCTACATTAATGACGTATGGATTTTCAATCATTACACTACCGGATCTTTTTACTTTTAGAACTTCGTTTGCTTGTTCTTTAATTGTCAAAAATCTGTGAATTATTCCAATTCCTCCAACACGTGCCATAGCTATAGCCATAGCAGATTCAGTGACAGTATCCATGTTTGCACTAACAAATGGAATGTTTAATGAGATATTGCGTGATAATTTTGTGCTTAAATTAGTTTGAGATCTACTTGTAATATCAGAATATTTGGGTACAAGAAGAACATCATCAAAAGTTAATCCTTCTTTGAATTCCAATTAAACCTTGTAACGATGGTCAAATATGGATTATAAGCCTTTTGAGTCATTTAGACAGCCTTGATGCAATCGTAATGGCATCTTTTGTTTCTGCTACATTATGAGTGCGAATTATATCTGCACCATTAAGAACAGATACAACCTCCGCAGCAAGAGAACCAAATAATCTATCAGACACATTTTCCTTTCCCAAAAGTTTTCCAATAAATGATTTATTTGAAACAGAAATGAGAATTGGGTATTTTTGTTTAATTAATTTTAAATTTTGGATTATGGATAGATCTCTTTGTAACCAATCAGATTTAATTTTTGTAAAAAAAGAACCCTTTCCAGATTTTCTAAAAAAACCTATAGCGGGATCCAATACAATCTGATTTGAGGAAATGCCGGCTATTTTTGCAATTTTTAGACTATCTTGTAAAAGATTTCTAGTTGATATGATATTGCCAATTACAGGTTTTTTACCATATGCACATAAAATAAGTGATGGTGAGTAATCTCGAATTACATCAATCATTTTTAAATCATATTTTAATCCAGAGATATCATTGATTATTTCTATACCGTTTTGTAAAGCTAATTTTGCAACATTTGCTCTACATGTATCAACTGAAATTGGAATATTGGAAATATTTTGAATAATTTGTATTGCGTTTAGAATTCTTTGTAATTCAGTTTTTTCAGATACAATTGTTGATAAATATGGTGCAGTTGACATTCCACCAACATCAATAAAATCAACACCATCAATTTCCATTTGTCTAATTGTGTTAGTAATTTGCTGTTTTGTGGTTTTAATTGATTTTTTGAAAAATGATTCAGGACTGGTGTTTAAAATGCCCATTATTCTGACTGGATTTTTTCCCCCTACACTCACATTTCCAAGCTTAGTCACATGATTTATCATAAAGCTTAGCAATTTGAGTCATATGATGATTTTAGGTTGGAATAAAAGATATTTAGAAATTTTACGTGAATTCAAATTCAGTAAAAAGCAAGATATGGAATCAGCAATTATTTTAGATTCAATTTTGAGAAAAACTGTATCAATTAATAAAATTAATAAACAGATAAAAGGAAAAACTGTTTTTGTCATAGGTGCAGGTACATCATTATCTTTAGCTATACCTGTATTGAAAAATTTTAGTAAGGTTGTAAAAATTGTAGCAGATAGTGCAGTGAAATCTTTGATTGAAAATGGAATTAATCCAGATATTGTTGTCACAGATTTAGACGGTGATAAAGATTCATTAATCAAAGTTGGAAAAACTGATTCAATTTTTGTGGTTCATGCACATGGGGATAATATTGTAAAATTATTTCTTGTAAAATATTTCAAAAATTGTATTGGAAGTACACAAACAAAACCATTTAGAAATATGCAAAATTTTGGGGGTTTCACAGATGGTGACAGAGCAGTTTTTCTTGCAAGTTATTTTGATGCAAAGAAAATAATTTTATTTGGAATGGATTTTAACGGAAAAATAGGAAAATACTCTCAAACAAAAGTAGTAGATAGAAAAATTAAATTAAAGAAATTGAGAAAAGCAAAGTCACTTTTAGAATGGTTATCAAAAAAGACAAGTTCAGAGTTATTTACGACATCAAATTCAATTAGAGGTTTTCAAAAAATATCATTTAGAGAACTGGATATTATAATTACCTAGAATGCATTTAATACCCTTGTAATTATAAAAGAAATTATGAAATTCTCTGATGAACAATTACGAGATGTTGTTGCTATGAAAGATGTGGTAAACAAACAAATTGAGAAATATCAAAATGCCATAGAAACACTTGAAAAAAATTTAGTTATTTTAGATTTAATATTAAAAGAATCAAGTTTTACAAAAGCATCTGCAATTAATACAGTAAAAACTTTGGAACCATCTACAAAAACTCAGATTACAACTATACAAAAAGTTCAAGAAAAATCAATACCAATAACAAATGGAAGCGACGGTAAAATAATTGCAAATGCATACATTACAACTGATCAAGTTTCAATTATTCTAGAAGACAGTATGGAGATAAATGCAGATACACCGCCTTTCAAATCATTTTTCATTGATAGAATTATTGGAGAAATGAAGCGAAAAGACTCTGCAGAAGCTGAAAATGGCAAAATAGAAAAAGAATCAGTTATTGATTATATAATAAACAAAAATGGCTCGGATATTAGAGAAATAATTATAAAAAATTACAGACAAAAAGAACGAATAAATGAAATAATTAGTACTGCAGGCTGGTCACTTACACGTATGCTTGAAAATATAAAAAAGTGATTGTATGGACAAGATCGTAGTTTTAGATTTTGGGTCGCAATATAGTCATTTAATTTGTAGACGAATTAGAGAATTTTCGGTATATGCAGAGCTTGTTCCTTTTGATATTAGTATTGAAGAATTACAAAAACTTGATCCCAAAGGAATAATTTTTTCAGGAGGTCCATCTAGCGTATATAATTTAGATGCACCTGTTCCAGAAAATAAAATTTTTGATATGAATTTACCATTACTTGGAATTTGTTATGGACATCAATTAATTGTAAATAAATTTGGTGGTAAAGTAAAAAGAGCCAATAAAGAATATGGATCATCATTACTTACAGTAGATAGTGATAATGATCTACTTAGTGGAATAGGTCAATCAGTTAGAGCATGGATGAGTCATGGAGATGAAGCAGAACAAATTCCAAATGGATTCAAAGTTATAGGACATACTGAAAGTGCAAAGGCTGCAGCAATTGCATTACAAGAAAAATCAATATACGGAATTCAATTTCATCCAGAAGTAATTCACACAGAGCAAGGAACTGAAATTCTCAAAAATTTTGTTTTAAAAATATGTGGAGCTAAACAAGATTGGACCATGGAAGGGTTTATCGATACTGCGGTAGAAAAAATTTCAAAAATTGAAGGAAATGTATTATGTGGTGTAAGTGGGGGAATTGATTCCACAGTGGCAGCATTATTGATTCACAAAGCAATTGGAAATAGACTAAAATGTATTTTTGTAAATAATGGTCTTTTAAGATTAAATGAAGAAATTGAAATTGAAGAAATGTTCAAAAATAATTTTGCTTTAAATTTTACAGCAGTTGATGCAGTTCAAACTTTTTTAGACAAATTAAAAGGTGTGGAAGATCCTGAGAGAAAAAGAATAATCATAGGGGAGGAATTTGTTCGTGTATTTACTGAATTTGCAAAAAAAAATGCACCTTTCAAATGGCTTGCCCAAGGAACACTATATCCAGATGTAATAGAAAGTGGAGTTTCAAAAGGTCCAGCCTCTGTAATAAAATCACATCATAATGTGGGGGGCTTACCAGATTGGCTTGATTTACAAATTTTAGAACCATTACGTGATTTGTATAAAGACGAAGTTAGAAAAATAGCTAAAATTTTAGGAGTTCCAGAAAAACTCTTCATGCGACATCCATTTCCAGGACCAGGTCTAGCTGTAAGAATTATTGGTGAAGTCACTCTAAAAAAATTACAAATATCAAAAATGGCAAGTAAAATTGTAGAGGACGAATTAATTAAAGCGAATCTATACGGCAAAGTCTGGCAGGCATATGCGGCTGTAGGTGATGATAAAGCTGTAGGAGTTGTAGGTGATGAAAGAAAGTACGGAAACATTGTGATGGTTAGAGTGGTTGATTCAATTGATGCAATGACTGCAGATTGGACACGATTACCACATGAGTTACTAGAAAAAATAAGTAATAGAATTACAAATGAAGTAGAAGATGTTACATGGGTAACATATGCAATTTCAAGTAAACCTCCTGCAACAATTGAACCGCAATAAAATATTAAATAATTTAGAAAATATTTTCAAAATGAATTACTAATCATAAAATAAATTACTTGAAGATGTATCAAGTAATCAATTAATAATCAAATTTTTTTTAGAATGTATGGGTTTTCATGTATTTGATACATTTGTTAAATCAAAAAATGGACATGTCATACATTTTGATATAATTACAGACAAAAATGATTTAGATAAAGCAATTTCATTTGGAAAGGAATGGTTGAAAAGTATTGGAGAAAATGAGGCTGAAATAACTACAAAAGAGTGTAGATTTTGTCATACACAATCAATATCAGACGAAATTGAAATTGAGGTAATGACGAACGGCTACTTTATTGCAAAAATGGAAGGATGTCCAAAATAAAATCTGAATGGTCATGTACGCAATTTGGCTTACCTTTTCAAAAACTGATTCAGAATATTTAAAAAATATTATAAATACACTTTCTAAAAAATATGAAGCACCAAGGTTTGAACCGCATATCACAGTTTATGGATTAGTTGATTTAGAAATTAATTTTATTGAAAAGATTGTAAAAAATATAATACAAAATTCAAATAGTTTCTTAATAGAAAAATCACAAATTCTTCAATCAAAAGAGTTATGGAAAACAGTTTACATTGAATTAAAAGTAAATAATCAAATAGAAATTATTTATAACAATCTTAAAAAACATTTTGAAAAGATTGCTAAATATCAATTAAATCCACATATCAGTTTAATTTATAAAATTTTACCAAAAGAAGAAAAACTCAAAATAATTAATGGATTAAATATAAAAAATAATTTTATGGTAAAAGATCTTGTCGTACAAGAATTTTTTCCAGATGTAGAAAAATGGAAAATTGTAAGAAAAATTAATTTAATTTAAAATATATCAAGTATTGTTTTACTAATTAATTTTTTATAAATTTGATAATTAAATTTGTAGTAATGCTGCACCGTAAACTCCGGCAGAATCACCCAATTTATTTTTTAGTATGGGTGTATCAATTAAATCTGAAAATACTTTATCATATACAGAATTTTTTCCTTCAGTGTATAAAAAATCAATATTAGATAGACCACCCCCTAATACGATTGCATCTGGATCCAAAATATCAATTACATTTGCTAATCCAAATCCAAAGTTTTGTAAAAATTCATTCTTCCACTGTTTTTCTTCAAAATTCTCAAGATTGGGTATAATTTCAACCAAATTTTGTGATTTTCCAGTTAATTCCTTCCATCTTTTTTCTAATGCAGGACCACTGATGTATGTCTCAACACAGCCTCGTTTTCCACAATAACAATTATTTCCATTTCGATGTAATGTATGATGCCCCCATTCTCCAGCAATATTGATTCTACCTTGATGAATTTTTTTATCAATAACTATACCTCCGCCAACTCCAGTGCCCATTATGACTCCAAAAACAACATTGAATTCTTTTGCAATTCCTATTGTAGATTCAGCTATTGCAAAACAATTTGCGTCATTTTCCATCAATATTTTTTTGTGTAATTTATTTTCTAAATCTTCTTTGAGAGATTTACCGATAAGACATTGAGTATTGCTGTTTTTTATCAAACCGGTTTTTTTTGAAATTGCACCAGGAGTGCAAATTCCTATAGAGTAATCTTTAATATTTTCTAAAAGATCTATTGTTAGTGAATTTATTGTCTCTAGTATTTCAAAATAATCACTTTGAGGCGTTGGAACTCGTTTTCTTTGAATCGTCTCAAGATTTTCATCAAGGATAATACCTTCAATTTTAGTTCCACCAAGATCTATTCCTAGTTTATACACAATAATTTAATGAAATACGATTGCTTAAGTTTTATCTAATAATTATGAAATTTATCGTGCGCCAGAAACTGAAATTACATCATCAATTCTAAGAATCATACATGCGGCTTCAGTTGCGGATTTTATTATCTGTTCTTTTACTGCAAGTGGTTCTACAACATCTATAGCTAACATATCTGCAATCTTTGTATTTCTTGCATCAATTCCAGTCCATTTACGACCTTGATTATGCTTTGCTCTAAGTGTTGCCATAGTATCAATTGGATCCATTCCAGCATTTTCTGCTATTGTCAATGGAATGACTTCCAATGCTTCTGCATATTTTTTAATTGCAAGTTGTTCTCGTCCATCAAATGAATCTGACCAATCTTTGAGCTTTGATGCAGCATACGATTCTGGTGCACCGCCACCTGCTACAATTTCTGGTTTTTCAATTACATCTTTTACTACCATTAGAGAATCATGAATTGATCTATCAACTTCGTCAATAACTCTTTGAGTTCCTCCACGAATAAGCATAGTTACAGATTGTGGATTTCTACATCCTTCAATGAATACCCATTTATCAGATTCTACTTTCTTTTGATGAGCTAAATCTGCAACTCCGAGATCTTTTTCTGTAAGATCATCAAGATTGGAGATAACACGTCCTCCAGTAGCTTTACCAAGTTTGATCATATCACTTTCTTTAACTCGTCTTACTGCCATAATACCATATTTTGCCAAGTAGTGTTGTGCAATATCGTCAATTCCTTTTTGACAAATTAATACATTAACGCCAACAGAATGTAGTTTGTCAACCATTGTTTTGAGCATTCTATTTTCTTCTTCCAAAAACATTTGCATTTGTGTAGGATCAGTAATTCTTATTTCTGCACTCATTTCAGTTTTTTCAATTTCTAGTGCAGAATTTAAAAGTGCAATTTTTGCCTTTTCAATTTTCGTAGGCATTCCACTATGAACAATTTCTTTATCTAAAACAATGCCTTTGATTATTTGAGTATCTGTAATAGAACCGCCTGCTTTCTTTTCAACTTTAATATTCTCAAGATCAACAGAATAGGTTTCTCCTTTTTTTATTGCAACACTCAAGATTGCATCAACTACAATTTTTGATAAAACGTCACTGTCATCAGATATTAATTTTGATTGCATACTAGTTGTGGCAATTTTAAGTAGTGTTTCTCTATCGTCTGGCTGAATTTTTTTTGCCATTTCTGCGTAAATTTCTAGTGTTTTTTCAGCTGCTGCTTGATAACCTTCAATAATCACTGATGGATGGACATCTTTTTTCAAAAGATCTTCTGCTCTTGCTAAAAGAGCACCTGCAAAAACTACAGATGAAGTTGTTCCATCGCCCACTTCACTATCAACTGTTTTTGCAATTTCAACCATCATTTTGGCAGCTGGGTGTTGAACATCAATTTCTTTTAAGATGGTTGCACCATCATTTGTAATAGTAACGTCACCTAAAGAATCGACTAGCATTTTATCTAAACCTCTTGGACCTAGACTACTTCGAACTAATTCGGCAACTAGTTTTGCAGCAGCAATGTTATTGTGCTGAGCGTCTTTACCTTTTTGTTGTAGTGCGCTCTCTTTTAGAACTAAAATTGGTCCATTTGGTGTTTGTTGAATTGATGCCATCGCTATAAGATTAAAAACTCTAAATCCCCCTTTTTAACATTCTTATTGGATTGGATTAATGTAAGATCGCATTTTTACATCAACTATTCCTCCAGAGGTTATACGAATTGATGGAAGAGCAAGAAACGTTAAAAAAAGAGGAATTAGATGTGGTCTTGAAAACTTACAACCTGAATCAATAATGGAATTATTAATTTTTTCAAAATTAAATAAAACTTTTTCAAATGGATCAGTGGAGATAATTCCAGCCAACTGTAATGGTAATGATGCAATAATTTTACCAGATTTTATTACAACAATACCTCCTTGATTTTTTATAAGAGTATTTGCAGCAATAGACATATCAGAATCACTAGAGCCAATTACAACCATATTATTTTCATGAAAGCTCCAAGTAGATGCCACAGCACCAATATCTGCACCAAAATTTTCAAGAAACCCAATAGATTTTTTATTTGTGCCATGAATTCTATCAAAAGCAGCTACTTTCCACACATCCTTATCCAATGAAGCCAAAACATTTCCGTCTCTAGAAAATAATTCGGCTGATCCTAGTTTAGTGATAATTTCAGTTTCCATAAAAATGGTATTTGCAATGATACTGTTATTTTTTGTTGCAATAGCAAAATCTTTTGTAGATAATTGTTTTAATTTGACTGTTTTTTTTATCCATGGTGCAATTGTTTTTTTCTTGATAGATGTAACAATATTACCATTTGAAACAACTAGTTTTCCACCTACAAAGACTTTATTTGGTTTAATTGATTTCAAATCATCAAAAATTAAAATATCTGCAAGTTTTCCTGGTGCAATACCTCCCAAATCTTTACTCATTTTATAATAGTCAAAACAATTTTTTGATGCCATTGAAATAGCATCAATTGGTTTTAGACCAAATTTGATTGATTCCCTTATACAGTGATCTATATGACCATGTTTTACAATATCTATAGGATCAAGTCCATCAGAGCAAAACATCAATCTATCAAAATTTATTCCGTTAGATAATAAACTTGGAATTATTTCTTTCAAGTCACGCCTAATTGAGCCTTCTCTGATCATAATCCACATTCCCAAGCGTAATCTTTCTAAAACTTGATCATAATTGATTGGTTCATGACATGATAAGATTCCAGAAGCGACATATGCATTGAGTTTTTTATCACTTGCGCCAGCTGTATGACCATTAATTATACAATCTACTTCCAACATTGCAGATAATGATTTCATTGTTTTAGAATCTCGAAGTATAACTTTGGTCCATGAAAATACTTCTCCAAGTCCAAGAACATGAGGATGTTTAATTGCTAACTTTTCTTGTGATAAGGATAAAGTTTTAGTGCTACTGAATTTTGAATCAACTGGAAGACCACCAGGCACAACTTGAAATATTCTAATTGGTAAATCTTCTCCAAGCTTGAGAAATTCTTGAAATCCTTTGTAACCAGATACACTGACAATATCTATTGGATCAGAAAAAAGTGATGTAACTCCACATAAAAGAGATTTTTTTGCAAGTTCTGATGGTAAAACAAATTGATCAATATGTAAATGGGGATCTGCAAAACCTGGTCCTACGTATTTTTCCTTTACGTCAATTGTAGTTGTTTTATTTCCAATTGTATGTCTTGCGTCAAAACCAACATATGCAATTCTATCATCAATAATCGCAATCTGAATTTTTGGAATTATTTCTCTAGTGTAAACAGATAAGAGTGTACAATTAATTAAAACAAGATCTGCTTTTTTATCGCCCATGGCCACTGAATTTAATGAAGAAATTGAATTCGATAGGCTCGAAGTCATGAATTATCTTGCACTTTGAACCTAATATGGATTCAATACTTAAATTACCGTTGAAGCGGTTTTTTTGATATGAACATACCCAAGGTCATGCGCAAGTATTGTGCTAAATGTAAAGCACATACAGAGCAAAAAGTCTCAATATACAAAGCTGGTAAAAGACGAGGTTCTGCTAGAGGAGAGCGTAGACATGCTGAACGTAAAAGAGGGTATGGTGGACAAAAATTCCCAAAACTTGCAAAACCTGCAAAAACTACAAAGAAAGTTACTCCAATCATGACATGTACAGTGTGTAAAAAGAAATACAATAAACATGGGATTAGAATTAAGAAATTTGAGTTGATTGCAATATGAAAAAAGATCACATTGAAATTCCACAGCCATCTAGCAAGTTCCAGAAGGTTAATTGTAATGAATGTGGTGAGATGCAAGTTGTATATTCTCATGCATCACAAATCGTTGTTTGTAACTCATGTGGTAATAATCTTGCTGAGCCAACTGGATCTAAAGCAAAAATTAATGGAAAAATTTCAGGTAGCGCCGAGTAAATCATAATCTTGTTTTGTATTTAGATTAAAAGCGATTCTTTTATCATCAATTATTATAAATTTCTCAGGAATATTTTCTAATTTAGAAATATTTTTTGCATTTACTAAAGAAATTCCAGTATAGTAGCATTGTTGATTTTCAAAAATAAGTAGATAGTTAGAAGATAGATGTAATGATTCCGAGAATTTTTTTGTGACAAGAATTGTAGTCCAAATATTTTCAGAGTTACATTTACTGATAATATTTTTTATTATATCTCCATCTAAAAATGGTAAATCAGCTGATGTAATTAAAACAAAATCATTTATGGATTTAAGAACTAAATTAAGATCATCCACATACCCGTTACCAGGAGTATTAAACAAATCAATATTATTTTCTTCCAATAATTTTTTAGTTTTTGGTGAATTTATACTTGTGATTGCTAATATTTTTGAAAAACATTTAGAATTTACCAGAGCATCAATTACATGAAATATTATCGGTTTTTTATATTTTAAAAGTAATTTCTCTTCAACCAAATTCATTCTACTACCCTTGCCACCTGCCATAACAATGCCAATCATATAGAAACAAAAATTAAAAGAGATGCTAATCGAGTTAATTCATTTGTGGCACCCAAAACATCTCCCGTAATTCCTCCAAAGCTACGAGCAGTTAAAATTACTAGAAATAGAGTTAATCCCACACATGCTCCAAATAAGAGCAATCCAGTTGTATTTCCAAGAACAATCAATGGAATTATAGTGATTATAGTTGCCAGTATCAACTTCTTTTTGTTTTTCATTACTTCAACAAATGGTGAATTTGAGCCTAAAGATGCAGATTTTCCAATACTTGCCATCAACACCATAGAAAATTTTGCGCATATCTCACTAAGTAAAATCGCCAAAAATAATTGATATCCAGTAGATAGTGAAATTGCAATTATCAATCCCGTAATATTCAATACTATTGCAACTATTCCTGCAGAACCAGTAACCAGATCTTTCATTGCTGCAAGTTTTTTTTCTTTTGTTCCTTTTACCATCAAGCCATCAGCGAAATCTGCTAGACCATCACTGTGATGTATACCAGTAAGTATTGCAAATGAAACAACAACTAACAAACTTACAATCAATGGATCTAAAAATAATGAAAGTCCAAATCCAATTGAACCAATAATTAAACCAATTACAATTCCTACAATTGGAAAAATGTACATGTATTTTGCTATTGTTTCAAGATTTGAATTATTAGATGGAATAATAGTTAGAAATGAAAAAACAGAACTGATTTCTTTAAACATGAATCCACCATCCTAAATAAGAAAGAACACAGATAATTGGAATTGATACAATTCCACAAAAAAGTATTGAGGTAACTTTCATTATTGAAATAACTGATTTGACGTGATCTTTTGTAAATAAAATATCTCCATCACCAAGTGAGTAGTGATCAATTTTTTCAAATTTTGCCTCTAAAGCTCCTGCAATAGCTGCCATAGGATATCCGGCATTTGGACTAGAAGTTTTTTTTCCATCACGAATCATTATTTCATATGATTTTCTCCAATTATTTCCAAGTATCATTGCACTAAGTATCATGATAAATCCAGTTAATCGGGAAGGAATATAATTTAAAAATTTGTCACAGTTTGCACCAAACCAACCAATATTTTTGAAAATATCTGTCTTGTATCCAATCATAGAATCAGCCGTATTGATTACACGATAAACAAATGCTCCAGGTAAACCTAAAATTGCAAAGTAAAAAAGTGGTCCAGTTATACCATCTACTGTATTTTCACTTATACTTTCAAGCACGCCTGAATAAACATGATTTTTGTCTAAATCCTTGGTATTTCGCTTTACAATCTTAGATAAATTATCTCTTGCAGATGAAATATTATTTTGCTCAAGTGCAGTAATTACTGCAAATGCATGTTTTTCCATTCCTTTTATCGCTATAGTTGTCTTTAGTAAAATACTACCTACAATTACAGAAATTATAATTTGCATGTAACCAAATGTAATTAATTTAATGCCAATATCTAAAAATATTATCAGAGATAAAACAATTCCACTAGAAATTAAAATAATAAAAACACCTCCAAGTTTTTCAAAAGTTTTTGATGAATTTTTTGCATATGGAGTTAGTTTTGCAATCAATGATCCAATCCAAGCAGTTGGGTGAAATTTATTTCTTGAATCACCAAATACAAAATCTAATACAAGTGCAAAAAATACTAGTAGAATTGATTCAACTATCAATTTATGATCTTCTCTATTTCTCTAATGTTCAAATTTAAATTTACTAATTTACTTAATTTTTGGATTTCACTTTCTATTTTATCTAGATTTTTCTTATTCCACATGATATTTTTTGCTTTACCGCTTAAGGAATCTTCGTCAGGTAGATTCAAGTCAATCATAGGAATTACTCCCAATATAGAATGTTTAGTTATTTCTTTAATTTTTTTAAATCCAGGTTTTAGAATATTGATATCCCCCCTGAATTTATTAATTACAAATCCTTTTACTAATTTTTGATATTTTTTTTCCAAGAGAGACATAGTACCTACAATACTAGCAAATGATCCCCCTCTATCAATATCAGTAATTAATAATACCGAAGAATTAGCTATTTCTGCCATTTTCATATTTGCTATATCATATTTTTCTAAATTAATTTCAGCTGGTGATCCAGCACCCTCTAAAATAATTAGATCGTATTTTTTTTGAAGAGATTCAATTGATTTTGTAGCAATTTGTAATCCTTGATTTAGTACAAATTTTTTATAGTATTCAGTAGCATGCATTTTTTTAAACATTTTTCCATTTAGGTATACATTACTAAAGTAATTTCCAAGAGGTTTTAGAAGAATTGGATTTAGATCTGAGGTTATTTCACATCTTGCAGCAATTGCTTGTATAGCTTGGGCTCTAGATATTTCAAAATCTTTTCCATAGTATGCATAATTTGACATATTTTGAGATTTAAACGGGGCTACGGAAAATCCCTTATCTGCAAAAATTCTACATAATGCTGTAACTAGAGTGGTTTTACCAGAACCTGATGATGTGCCTTGAATCATTAATGAATTCATATTTTCTCCAGAGCTTTGATTAATTTTTCATTATCTTTTCTTTTTTTGACAGCAATTCGAATATAATTTTGATTCAAACCTCTAATTGTACTACAATCTCGAATAAGAATTTTATTTTCAAGTAATTGTTTTTGTAAATTCTTTGATTTAATTTTTGTTTTAATTAAAATAAAATTTGTAGAAGTTAAATTGCATTTAAAATTATGTAATTTAGAAATATTATCAATTAGATATGCTGATTCTTTTTTGATCAATACTTTGACTTTTTCTAAATAAAATAATTGTGAAAGTGCACTAGATGCTGCTTTTTGAGCTAATCCAGAAACATTCCAAGGAATTTTAATTTTATTTAAAATAGAAATCATTTGTGGAGAACCAATACCATATCCAATTCTTAATCCTGCTAAAGCAAAAGATTTTGTAAGAGAGCGTAAAACAAACAAATTTTTATATTTTTTGACAAGTGTTATAATTGATTCATTGTGATCTGGTACTAATTCAATAAAGCATTCATCAACAAATATCAAAGTTTTCTTTTTACTTGCTGATATGATTAACTTTAGCATATTTTTTTTTGTTATTAAATTACCAGTTGGATTGTTAGGATTACAAATAAAGACACAGCCATTATTTGGTATTTTAGAAATAAAAATCTCAATATCTTTTTCTAAATTCATGGTTTTAAAAAAAGAAACTTTGGCACCAGATAGTCTTACTGCAGATTCATACTCTCCAAATGTTGGTATTGGAATCAAAACAGAGATTTTATTTGATAAAAATGCTTGACAAAAATTATAGATAATTTCTGTAGCACCATTTCCTACTACAATTTGAGAATATGGTATTTTTGTATAAGATTGAATATTTTTTTTTAGTTGTGTTGATTCTGAATCCGGATAAATTTGTATTGTGTCTAATTGATTTTTTATGGTTTTACGTACTAGTGTGGAAATTCCAATTGGACTAATGTTTGAGCTAAAATCCAAAATATCTGAACTTGGGTGGGTTATTGAGAAAGGACCTCCATGATGAATTGGCTTGTGTGTAGAAATATTGCTATTTATTCTCATAATTTGAACTGGTGTGTGCTGATATAGTATGTTTTGGTCAAATTCAGAAAACGATTATTAATTGAATAAAAGATTTTTTAGATTATGGATAAAAAACGAGTAGCGATTGTAGGTGTTACTGGTTCTGTAGGACAAGAATTTGTGCAATCACTACATAATCATCCTTGGTTTGAAGTTACACAGATTGCAGCATCTGAGCGATCTGCTGGAAAAAAATATTTGGATGCAATTAAAGATCCCAATAGTGGAATTACATCTTGGGAAGTAGATGGTCAAATTCCTGAGTACATAAAAGAAATGACTGTAAAAAGTATAGATGATTTAGATTTATCAAAATTAGATTTAGTATTTTCTGCAGTTGAATCAAATGCAGCTAGAGATATTGAGACCAAGATTGCAGCAGAAATACCTGTAATTTCAACTAGTTCTGCTTATCGTTACGAAGAAGATGTACCTATTCTAATTCCTGGAATTAATGATGAGCAATGTGAATTATTAGAAATACAAAAGAAAAATAGAAATTGGAAGGGTTGGGTTGCACCTCTTCCTAATTGTACAACTACAGGTTTAGCAATTACTTTAAAACCTCTTTATGAAAAATATGGTGTAAAAAAAGTAATGATGACTTCAATGCAAGCAATATCTGGTGCAGGTCGAACGCCAGGTGTTTCTGCAATGAATATTACAGATAATATCATACCATACATTCCAAAAGAAGAAGAAAAAGTACGAATTGAAACTAGGAAAATTCTTGGAAAATTAAAAAATGGAAAAATTGAAGATGCCGATATTAGAATAAGTTGTACATGTACTAGAGTTCCTGTAATTGATGGTCATACTGAATCAGTTTTTGTAGAAACTGAAAAAGAAGTTGATTCGCAAACTGCAAAACAAATGTATGATGATGCTAACAAGGAAAGCAGTGTGGCTGGACTTCCATCATCACCTGAGAAATACTATGCATTTCATGAAGATCCAACACGTCCTCAACCAAGAATGGAACGTAGTGTTGGTGATGGTATGACTACTACAATTGGAAGAGTTGAGAAAGAGCAATTATTTGAACACGGTTTAAAGTACGTTTTATTTTCACATAATAAAAAAATGGGTTCAGCAAAAGGTGCTGTTTTATTAGCAGAAATGCTTTACAAAAAAGGTAAAATTTAGACTATTCTTGTAATTTTTACAATAATAACTTTATAAGTTCTAGAAATCTAGATCGTTTTGGATGTTTTAGATGGTAAAAGTTGATGAATTGGATTTACAAATTTTATCAGAATTATCTAAAGATTCATCTATTTCAGTTCCAATTTTATCAAAAAAAATTAGTGTAAATTCTTCTGTAGTGTATTCAAGAATAAAACGTCTAATAAAACAAAAATTAATTGAACGTTTTACAATCATTGTAAATGATGCAGAGCTTGGCTATAATGTCAAAGCATTGACAGGAATTAACATGGATGCAAAAAAACGAGATCATGTTATTGAAGAATTATTTAAAATAGATGGTGTAAGAGAGATTGCTGAAGTTACAGGTAGATTTGATATTTTAGTTACAATGTATGTAAAATCGTTAGATCAGATGCATAAAATGATATCTGAAAAAATAGGACGAATAGAAGGAATACAATCATCAGAGTCATTTATTGAAATGAAATCTCGTACAAAAGCAATGCCATATAAGCCCTCAAAGGACATTGACTGATATTGCAAAAAGAAAAATCGGAATCGCGTATTGCGGTATACTATGAGTTAACTAAGCCAAAAATTTGGTATTTACTAGTTTTTACAGCATTTGGAGCAACTTTAACTGCGGCAAATATTTACCACGTTCAAGTTTCCCCTGCCACATGGCTATTGATGTTATTCTCTGTAGCATCAGGTTCAGCTGCAGCAAATACTCTAACCAATTATCATGATAGAGATATTGATGCAATAATGGAGAGGACGAAAAATAGACCACTCCCATCAAAAAGAATCTATCCAGCTGAAAAAGCTAGGAATTTTGGACTTGCTTTAGCTGGAATTTCTCTAATTTTGGCATTTGGAATCACATTTACAACTACTTTAGAACAAGGTGTTTGGGCTACAATCTTTATTGCATTTGCTTTGTTAGACAACATTATTGTTTATTCATATGTGTTAAAAAGAAAATCAAGAACTAACATAATTTTAGGCGGTTTATGTGGAGGATCACCACCATTGATTGGTTGGGTAGCAGTCAGTATGACAGATTTATGGACTATGGGTTTAGCAATGGCAGGATTAGTGTTTATTTGGATTCCAATGCATATTTGGGCTTTAACTTTACATTTTAAAGATGATTACAATAAAGTAAATGTTCCAATGTTAACAGCCGTACAATCAGAAAAAACATCGGCAAGAGCTATTTCTGTTTCAACTTTTGTAATGGTATTATTTTCAATTGTTCCTTTCTTTTTAACAAATCAATCTGGAGAGCCAATGGTAGGTGCAGTTTATTTATGGACTGCAGTAGCTTCAGGAGCTTTAATGATCATATTATCAGCATGGGTAATTGTAAAACCTATGGAAAAAGCAGCATGGACTTTGTTTAAATTTTCTAGTCCTTATTTGGCAGTTTTATTTATTGCATTAATGGTAGATTCCGCATTATAAAATACTGAAAATTTATTCCAAGCTATTTATTTCATTTGTGATTTTTGAATGTGATTGAACAAGTAATTCAATTTCCTTTTGTAATTCAGGAGAAGTCCATTTAGAATTAATTAATGCGGTTAATTTCATAGTTATTTTCCATTGAAGATTATTTTGTTTATCAATTAATTCAAGAAAATGTGTACCTTTTTCTTCCTCGGACATAATTTTTTAATATTTTACAATCATAAAAAGATGACATTCATAACAGGGGTGGTAAATTCAAATTAATTTATTACTCATGATAAAGAAAATTTGCTTATTACATTTGGTTATTATATAATTTTATAATTATATTAATACATAAATTTGAGAAAATGTATTGAAATGTAGTATATCTGAATGTAAAAATGTAGCCAAAAACCCAGTAAAAATTGGATTTAAAGAAATTAGAAATTTATGTGAATATCATTATGATTTATTTAATAATAGAGACGAAAAACACACTCCAAATTTTAGAACTGCATCAAAATTAAAAGAAAAATAGAAATTTTAATATTTTTTAATAAAATTAAAACTTTAATTTCTACTGTCTTTAATCAATTTTATGGCTGCAAAAAAGAAAATTAGTTTAAAAAAAAAGCCGGTAAAAAAATTAGTTTCCAAGCCAATTAAACAAGTAAAAACATCAACAAATAAACCAGAATTTGAAAAGGCATGGAAAGAATATAATTCTGCATTAAGTGTATGGAAAGAATCACTTGCACAATGGCAAAAAGCAACAAACGATACATTGATGACGTATCATGATGCATGTCAAAGAGCTATAGAATCAGATGCCGAATTATTAAAGAAGGTCAGTTCAAGTTGGGAAAGTACATGGCAAGAAATAGGTCCAGAATACATTAAACAACAAACAAAAATGATTGAAAATATTTTTAAAGAAACAAACATTGATTCAATAAAAAAATTTAATGAGCAGTGGGATAAATTTTTAAAAACATCTGGCGGTGATTCAATTAAAGCATATCAAGAAGCGATAGAGCAATTCAATCATGCATGGCAAACAAATCGTGCATAATTAAAATCATAATTATTTTCTAAATATCAAGATACTACTTATTTTAATTTAGGCCACATGTCATTCCATGTTTCTGCAAATTTTTTCATTAGTTCACCATAAGCTTTCATGTGCTCCATTCCAGATAAATTCAATGATTTTTGCCAAGTTTCTGCAAACTGTTTGAATGTAGAAGAATTATTTTCATTGAAAGATTTTTGCCAACCTTCTCCAAATTCTTTAAATGATTTCATACCAACATCAGTTAAGGATTTTTGCCAATTTTCAATAAATAATTTCATTGTATCAACACTGGATTCTTTTGTAGCTTTTTCCCATACATCATTAAATTTATTTTGCATGTCATTAGTTGCATTTTGCATTTGTTCAAATAGCGTTTTCCAATTTTCAAAAGATTTTGAATATTCATACCAAACGAAATTCCATTGATTTGAATTATCATCAGAACTCATAATTTATGTTAATTTTTGATGTTCTTAAACTGTTCCCAAAAATTAGATGTTAGGTTTTTTACGATGTTTTAATCTATCTTCCATTCTAACTTTTCCCTCTGTAAATTTTATTTTATCTGCGTCTGTTTTAAGTAATAATTTTGGCGCATATCCAGGTTTTCCATTTTTATCTAATGCAACAAATGTAACAAATGCGGTTCCAGTAATCGTCTTGACACCAGTCAGAATATCTTCTGCCTCAGCTCTTACTTCAATTTCCATTGAAGAATTGTGTACATAATTTATTCTTGCATTTAATTTTAAAACATTACCGACAAAAACAGGTTTTATGAAATTCACTCTATCCATACTAACGGTTACTGCATTTGATTGAGAATGTCTTTGAGCAACAATACCTGCAACCATATCAATATGTTTTAAAATTTCTCCTCCAAATACATTTCCAGCTGGATTTGCATCAGAAGGAAACATTCTAACAATTACATCGGCACTTGATTCATCTGGACTTTTATCTTTTATATTTGAAATATTTTCTGAGTTATTTTGCAATATACTATTTAGTATTTCATCTAATTTAAGCAGTTAGAATTAAAACTATTTGAAATAATTTTCTACTTTAATTTTATCTAATTTTGGAATTTTTGCCAATTCAAATCCTTCAGGACGCTTTAAAAGAGATCTTGTTGCATCAATGCCCATTTTTGCAGTTTTCAAATTCTTTTGATCACTAGATGGATCGAGACTAGAACCTCGTACATTTTTAATTATTATCAAATCTTTATCAGCTTGAAATCTTGTAGCCATTGCATATTCAATAGATGCTGCATTATTTGGATCAATATCTTCATCGATAACAGTAACTTGTTTTAAGGAACGGTGTAATTCAAATGTTTTTTTAATTATATTTTTCGGATCAGAATCAGTTTTCTTTTTTATCTGTACAACTGCATGTAACCAATTAGAACCACCGTTTGTCATTGATACTTGTTTAATTTGAGGAAATACTTTTTTTAATTCTCCATTTAATTTTGATTCAATAGGCATTCCCATCAATAATCGATGTTCAGAAAAACCAGAAAGAACATCATGGAATATTGGATTATTTCTATAATACAGGGATTCTAATTCAAAAATTGGTTGTGATCTATGATGATCATAAGTTTGAAGCATTTCTACCATCCATTCAGGATGAGTTTTATCTTGTAAAATTTTTCCTTCCATGACAATTTCAGTTCCAGATGGAACATGTAATCCGGAATAAGGTAGTTTTGCTAGAGTAAGTTTTGAACCTAAAAGAGAATTTGCAATATCGATTTCATCTTTGCCCCAATCAGATTGATATGCCCCTCCAATAGATATTGCTGGATGGACTCCTATTGTAACGGCAATTTTTAGATCTTCATTGTGTTCTTTTGCATCAATAAAACATCGATGCAGATGTCTTCCTTCAACCATTCTTATTGAAAAATGAGTTTTGTCAATTGGCATCATTCTATGAAATGATGAATTTTGTTTTCCAGTTTCAGGATTCTTGACATATGCAATTGAAGAAGTTATGAATGGTCCTGATTCCTTTTCAAAATGAGTAACTATAGGCATGATGGATGTATTTTTTGATGTATTTTCCATGAATTTACCTCTAGAAACAACTTTTGGTTTTTTTGCTTTTTTTATTGCATTAATCATAGTTTCATGAATTTTTTCCTCTGTACTTCCAATGGCTTGACTGAATCTCTTTCTAGTGCCAACGAGATTTGCAACAAGATGAAAATTACTTTCTGCAATATTCTCAAATAAAACAGCACTAGAACCGTCAACTTTTGCTGTAATTCCTGCAATTTCATATTTTGTGGATACTTTAGTTTTAATAATTTTAAGATCTCCACTCTTTTTTATCAATGAAAGATAATTTCTTAAATCAGTCAATTCTGAATAATTTCCATAATTTCTGTCATTATACATTTTGCTGTATCAGGTTCTAATTCTTTTTGGATAAACGTTGAAACAATTGCAATGCCTTTCATCCTAGTACTAATTCTTTCTGCAGTTAATTTAAGAAATATAGATTCAGATCTTGATGGAATTATAGTTGTGGTGATAGGAGTTGGACCAGTAGCCAAGGATGCAACCATTGAACCTAATTTATCACTGCCTTCAGTTACTGAAACAAAATATCCATTATCAAATTTTACTATTTTTAAAGAAAAAGTACGACTCTCCAAATTTATGGTTTTTTGTGAAAACCCATTTGGAGAGTTCAATAAACTGTGAACAAATCTTATGCTTTTATTGCTATTGATTCAATTTCTGAGATAGGTTCTGCTTTGATTTTAGCAACTTTAGGTGCTTTAGCAACTTTAGGTGCTTTAGCAACTTTAGGTGCTTTAGCAACTTTAGGTGCTTTAGCAACTTTAGGTGCTTTAGCAACTTTAGGTGCTTTAGCAACTTTAGGTGCTTTAGCAACTTTAGGTGCTTTAGATTTTGTTTTTACCATTATTACCTCTGGAGTTTCTGATTGAATTTCAGCAAATGCTTTTGCTTCAATAGAATCAGCTTCAACTCTTGCACGTAGTTTTGCTTTGTACTTTAGGTTTCGTGGTTTTGTTCTTAATCTGTATCCACAGCAAGGACACCAAAGACCTTCCCATTTGATGAATATTTCGCAAATTTGGCATCGTCGTTGTCCAGAAGCATATCTTCCAGTTCCGACAGGCTTTTGAGCCTTATATCTAACGCAAATTCCTTTACAAGTCATCTTAGTAATTTACATAGAATTTTTAAGTATATAAGCATGGATCGATAAAATATTCAAAATAACAATATTAATAATGAAATAATTTCAACTATTTTTAAATTATCAATATTTGTTTTAGGAAAAAACGATTAATCTTCAATAAATATGTATAGCTAATTTGAAATAAAATTTTTGAAAATACATACCTATCAAAAATGATTTAGTTAAAAAAAATCACATAAAACTGAATAATAGTTTGATCAGAAATTCAATAAATAATAAAATAACCGATGTAAAAATATTTGATTAAAATTATACTTTTAAAATAATTGATACAACGTGTTTAACTGCTTGATCAAAATGATCATCAATATTTGCTTGAATTTCAGATAATTTTGACTTGCCTTCTTTAGTAATTTTTTCAGACTCTGCGATTGCTTTTGTTTTAGAATTATTGATGATAATTTCAGCTTCTTTTGTAGCCAATTCTCGTGTTTGAATTAAAAGTTTATCGATTTCATTTAGTGCTTTTACAGATAATTGCTTTTTCATGTCGATAACTTTAGAATTTAGTGAATCCAGATCATTTTCTAAACCACTTAAAGATTGAATAATTCCAGCTACCTTAGATTCAGCCATATTGCTCAATATGTCTCCTTTTATCAAACCCATTAATTAAATCATTCAATTTTAGGTAATTTTTGGTATAAATATATTCAAATATCATCCAGAAGTCAAAAGTAGTATTGCTCTGGCTAGATCACCTTTAGCTTCCTCAAGTGCATTTTTGGCTTTTTCTTCATCTACCCCAGCCTGTTGACTAACCAATTGAATATCTTCGATTGAAAATATTGGAACTTCTAATTCTCGTTCTTCATAACTATCTGCAGTAACTGTAAAAATTGAATTATCTTTTGCCTTCATTTCGGTAACAGATGGTTTTAAAAGAATAATCTCTTTTTTGTCAGTCTTAATAATTACCTCTTGAACATTTGGTATCTCTTTCATATCTAGACCCATCTTATCCATCATTCGTCTCATTTCACGATTACCACCACGCATCATGATTGTGATTCTCCATTACGACTTTTTAAACTATCTCTAACTTTAACTGCTATCCCTCTATTGAAATCAGAAATCATTGAAGATGATAAAACTGCTTTTCCGACAGCGATTACTTTATTTTTATATAATATTGGAGTATCAGATGCAATTCGTATGTTTTTACCACACCAAACTACATGTTTACAAAATACAGATTTTCCTTCCTCAACAAACGGTGCTGCATTCTGATTCACTTCTAAACAATTTTCTTTAAATTTTTTATTTTTCAACAAAATTTGAGCAAAATAAGGACTAATTGCAAGTCCGCCATCAATTCTTAAAGTGCATAATAATTTTTCTTCATGAGTTACAGTCTTCATTCTGCCATTTTTTCTTGAGAAAGTAATTTTGATATTTTTAGGTAAATTCTTCGAGACCCCACTTCCAAATAATGCGTCAAGAGTATACTTTAATTTTAAAACTTGATCCATAAAAAATTTAGATCTTTTCTAAATATTAGTTAATCCAAGTATATAATATTACAAAAATCTATATAGATTAAAATTCTACAATATAGATAATGGAAGAAAAGGAGGAAATAAGAAAAATTCAGTTTACAGGTAAATCTTCATACATAGTTTCCCTGCCTAAACAATGGATACTGGAACTTGGACTTAAGCAAGGAGACCAAGTTAGAATGAAACGAAAAGATTCATCAACATTAGAGATCTATCCTTCAAAATTTGAAACAAGATCAGAAAAAGAAGAAGCTACAATTGAGATCAGTGATGAAGAAACATCATCCATTGTAAGAAAATTAATTTCTTTGTATTTTTTAGGTTATAAAATAATTAATATAAAATCTAAAACTGGAAGACTGGATCCCAATCAAAGAAATACAATAAAAAAATCGGTAAAAAAAATGTTAATGGGATCTGAAATAATTTCAGATTCTAATACCGGAATTACTATTCAGGTTCTTGTAAATTTAGTGGATCTCTCAATTAATGGGGCATTTAAGCGAATGTTTAATTTAGCTATATCTATGTCAAATGATGCAATTTTGGCAATGAGTGAAAATAATTTAGAAATTGCTCAAGAAGTAATTAACACCGATGATGAAGTAGACAGATTTGGATTTTATATTATTAGACAACTGGAAATCGCAATTCAAAATGAATACATGTTAAAAGAAATGGGTTTTAAAAACGCAAGAGATTGTCTTGGATATAGATTAATTGTAAAAAATATTGAAAGAACTGGGGATCATGCAGTATTGATTGCAAATGACATAATAGAATTTAAAAATCCAATAAAAAAAGAAATAGTAGAAAAAATTCAAGAAATGCACAAATTTGCATTATCGGTTTTAGATGATTCGTGTGTAGCACTATTTATTGAAAACTATACATTGGCTGAAAAAACAATTGTAAAAGCTCGTGAAATTACAAAATATGAGAAAAAAGTAAAAGATGTTTCAAAATCGCTTAAAGATGATGAGGAGATCTATAGAATTAGAAGAATTATGGAAAATATCAGTAGAGTTTCAGAATATGCTAGTGATATAGCAGAAATTGTACTAAATATGAATATAGAAAAATTATTGAAAAAAACAGCCTAGTCATACATGGTAATTCAATACCATAATCACATTGTTAAATAAAAAAAATTCCAGATTAAAATATATCTAAATCAGATAAAGCAAATTTTAAAGAAAAATTGAATAATTTTTGAAATGTTCTAGTAAAAATGAGAAAAGTATACCAGATGAACAAGTACCTCATAAATTTTCCAAAAATGAAATAATTAATTATTTCGGTAATAATTTTGAGATAAAGTCAAAGATAGTGCATATTATAAAATACTTGATCCATTACCGAAAGCACTTTTTTGTAATGAAAAAATTAGTGAAGCTTTAACTTAAGCAATAATAGGAATATTGTAAATAAAATGAATTCTGCAATACTAATTACATATGATAAAGAAGATGCTGTAACTGAAGCTATGGGATTGTGTGATGCTGCAGGAATACAAGTGATACATACAATTAAACAAGATTTTCTAAAAAAACCAAAATATGGAATTAGTGGAGGAGTTTTAGAAAGATTAGAAGCAATTGCAGAAAAACTCAGACCAGATGTTATTGTTTTTGATGAAATACTAAAGCCTAGTCAAAATTATAATTTAGCGTCTGTATTACATAGAGAAATTTTAGATAGAGAGGCACTGATTCTAGAGATTTTTGAAAGTAGAGCATCTAGTGCTGAATCTAAATTACAAGTAAAATTAGCGCAACTTCGATATGAAATGGTCAGAGCTAAAGAAAAAGTTCGTCTTTCCAATATGGGAGAGCAGCCAGGATTCATGGGAATAGGAAAATTTGAGATTGATGTTTACCATAATGACATTAAACATAGAATGCAAACTATTAAAGTAAAACTTGAAAAAGCTGGAAAGCAAAGAGAACTTCACAGACAAGGCAGAAAAAGAATGGGATTCAAGACAATCTCTCTTGCAGGATATACTTCATCTGGAAAAACTACATTATTTAATAAAATCACAGGAGAATCAAAAGAACAAAGCCAGAGTCTTTTCACAACTCTCTCAACAACTACTAGAAGATTTTCTATTGATCATGAACCATTTTTAATTGCGGATACAGTTGGATTCATCAGTAAATTACCTGCATACATGATTGACGCATTCAAATCAACGTTGGAGGAATTAATTCATACGGATGTCATAATTGTTGTAGTTGATATTAGTGATTCATTATTTGATTTAAGGAAAAAATTTGCAAGCTGTATGCGAACTTTAGATGAATTAAAAGTTGAAATGAATAATATTATTTTTGCTTTAAATAAATCAGATTTAGTAACAACTAGTGAAATTGAAGAGAAAATAAAAATTTTAAATTTAACAGATCACAAAAGACGAATTGCTGTATCATCTAAAACTGGACATAATCTCAGTGAATTAAAAGAACTAATCAAAATAATCATTCAAAGTCAAAAATCACCAGAATTAAAAAAAGAAATTTCCAAGGAGTTTGACACTACATATGGTAATTGAAGTTGTAAGAATTGGACAACGCGTAGTAAGAGATGATAGAGTAACTACACATGTGGCTCTAGTTTCAAGAGCTTTTGGCTGTAGTAAAATATTCATGACTGAAGTAAATCCAGAGATTAAAGATACTTTGGAAAAAATCAACAAAACGTGGGGTGGTGATTTTGTTGTAGAATTTATCGATAATTGGAAATCAATTGTTAAAATGAAAAAAGTAGATTACAAAATAGTTCATCTTACTATGTATGGAGAAAGCATTAACGATGTAGATGAACAACTTGGAAAAGAAGAAAATTTACTAATAGTAGTTGGTGCAGAAAAAGTACCGAGAGAAATTTATGAGTTGGCAGATTACAATGTTGGAATAGGCAGTCAACCTCATTCTGAAATTAGTGCTTTAGCTATACTTTTAGATCGTATTCAAAAAGGAAATCAGTTCAAAAATAGTTTTTCAAATGCTCGAAGAAAGATCATACCCACAAAAAAAGGTAAAAATGTTATAGTAGCAGAAAGAAGGGATTAATAATAGAAAATCACAACTTAATTTAGTTGCTTGATAAATACGAGGATCCTTTTGTTAGAATTGCATCCATGATAGGTGGAGACGAATATCTCAAGGTAGCAAGATCACTTTTGAAGGCAGAAGATGCTACAGATGAAGAAATTGCAAGTTCAACAGGTCTAAGAATTAACATGGTTAGAAGAGTGCTGTATGATTTATTTGGAAAATCGCTCATAACTGGAATAAGAGTAAAGGATGAACGTAAAGGTTGGTTTGTGTATAGATGGAGAACACGTAGAGAAGAAGTAGAGCATTTCATAGAAAATCAAAAGAAGAAAATCACTGAAAGACTACAACAAAGATTTGATTACGAAAATAATTCAGAGTTCTATCATTGTGGAAACGAAGATTGTCATAGAGTTACATTTGAGAATTCATTAGAAGGTATGTTCAAGTGTCCATCATGTGGAAATGTATTAAATTTAAAAAAGAACGATAAATCAAAAAAAGCATATTCAAAAAAAATAGATGGAATCAAAAAAGATATGCAACAAACATTCTAGTAAATTATTTTAATACATAAAAATATCAAGTTAGAAAAATTTCAGAGGCTATACGCATTAATAATGATATAAAAAATAATTTAAGCGTATAAAATTTAAGAAAATAGTAATTAACTAGGTTGATTTATTGAAATTCTGAATCAAATAACAACAATAAATCCAGCAACATGTGAAGAAATTGCAAAATATACGCCGATGGATAAAGAGCAAGTGTTTCAATTAGTTGGAAAAGCAAAAAGAGCTTTTCCTGAATGGAAAAGAGGTTATGAAAAACGTAGAAGTTACATTTACAGTTTAGTTGAATATTTAAAAAAGAACAAAATAGAGATGGCTAAAGTTGCAACCTCTGAGATGGGAAAAACAATCAAAGAGTCGATGGGTGAAATTGACAAATGTGTATGGGTATTGGAATTTTATGCAGATCATGGAGATAGTTTTCTCGCTGATGAAGTGGTAAATACAGACGCAAGAAAAAGTTTTCTTACTTTTGAGCCACTAGGTGTAATTGGTTCAATCATGCCTTGGAATTTTCCTTATTGGCAAGCTCTAAGATTTGCTGCACCATGTTTAATGGCAGGAAATGTAATAGTTATGAAACCATCTAGAGTGACAATACAGTCAGGTATAGAGATCGAAAAAGCATTTACGGAATCTGGCATACCAGACGGAATATTTCAGACAATAGTAGGAAGTGTAGAGTCTGCCAATCATCTAATAGATTCAGATGTTAGTGCAGTGACATTTACAGGTAGTACTAATGCAGGAGCCATAGTAGGTCAGAGATCTGCAATGAATTTAAAAAAATGTGTATTAGAGCTTGGAGGAAGTGATCCATTTATCGTATTAGATGATGCAATAATTGAAAAAGCTGCAGAGGGAGCAGTTAAAGGTAGATTCATTAATTGTGGTCAAAGTTGTGTGGCATCAAAAAGATTCTTTGTAGGTAAAAATATTGCTAAAGATTTCATTGAGTTATTTATCAAAAAAGCATCTCAATTAAAAGTTGGAGATCCTACTTTAATGGAAACTGATATTGGACCGTTATCAAGTAAGGGAGGTTTAGAAACAATTTCAGGAATTGTAGAAGATGCAAAAAATAAAGGTGCAGAAATTCTTTTGGGTGGTTCAGAGATTAGTGGGAAAGGTTATTTTTATCAACCAACGATTCTTACAAATGTTAAAGCAAATATGAGAATTGCAAAAGAAGAGACATTTGGTCCAGTAGCACCAATAACAATAGTTGAAAATGAGAGTGAAGCTATAAGATTAGCAAATGATACAGAATTTGGATTAGGAGCAAGTATTTGGACAAAAGATTTAGCAAAAGCTGAAAAATTATCAAGACGGATAGAATCTGGAATAGTTAGTGTCAATAATGTAGTAATTTCAGATCCAAGAATTCCATTTGGTGGAATTAAACACAGTGGATTTGGAAGGGAATTATCAAGATATGGAATTCTTGAATTTGTGAATATTAAATCAGTAAGATTTTATGATAATCTAAGTCATCATCATTACGTGGAATAGCTATCGTATATTTTCTTCATCTTCCTCGTCATAATCACATTCTTCTAATTCAACATGAGTTGGACGTCCATCATCGTTAAAATAAATTTCAACACATATTTCAGATGCTAAAGTTGAGACTAAAGTTTCAGCTAGTATCTTTGGAAAATTATCTAATTGTGTAGAATTTGATGAATATTTGTATTCAATAATATCATCATCATGATAGAAATCAATTTCAATATCCTCATTAACATATTTCCTAACTCCTACCACCTGACCAAAAATACTAAAAGACAAATTTAATTTCCATGTTGTGAAACATCGTGTATTAAAGTTTCAGCTAATTGCTCATAATGTTCTCTTGTTTTTCCAATTTCTTTTAACTTTAATTCTTCAATTTCATTTAATTCATTATTTACTTTTGAAGAAACATAGTGTAAACGTGCTTCAGCCATCATAAATAATTTATTATTTTCTTTCCATAAATGTTCTGTAATATGGTCCACATATTGCTGCATATCAGTTATTAATTTTATAGAATTACCAGATAAAATATAATCATTGGCAGATTTTTCCATTTCTTTGCCAATTTCTCTTGAACGTTCATGATCTAATAACATCATTGCAATTGGACCCATATTACGAGACATTCCAGCTTCTTCTAATGCAGGAAATAAAGATTTTTCTTCTTTACTATGATGACAAACATCTGTAAAATTTTTGGTAAAATCTATCACAGGAAATAAAATAGATTCTGGAATTTGCTTACCATCATTTAAAAGTTGAATTGTAGATGTCATAGCTTTGATAACTTTCTCTATAAGATCATGATCCCGTTTCAAAGATATAGTAGACATAATATTTACAAATAAAATGTGATATCTATATCTTTTTCAAATTTTAGAAAAATAATTAAAAGATAGAAAATTTGTTGACGATCACTCGTTAACAATTGTGTTTTAACGATTAGAAAGACTATTAGCTTTAACAAATGCCCAAATCTTTTTTGTCATTTCACTTGGTGCAATAGGTTTGTTACCAAAAACTTGCTCTACGGTTTCTTTACGACCTGTAAAATTAATTGCATAGCCACCAAATGCCGGTTTTTTACCTTTGCTTGTTGGCGTTGTAGTTTTTGATTTTTTACTAATGCTTTTAGTTGGAGTTTTCTTTTTTATTGTTGATTTACTTTTTGCTGCCAATTTCTTTTTATATCTTAAATTAACTATAATAACTTACACTTTTGTATAATGTAAAACTAGGTAATTTTCTAGTCTTTTTATTGCATTTAATCTAAGTCTTGGTGATTTTAAGATTTTATCAAATCCTTTACCCTGAACAAATGATATTGCATCAGTACCACCAATAAGAAATGGTGCCACAGTAATTATAATTTCATCAAATAAATTATTTTTTATAAATTCCCAGTTAATCGTTCCACCACCTTCTACTAAAATTGTTTTAATTTTTCTTTTTGTAAGATGAGTCATTAGAGATTTTAAATTAATTGAATTTGTACCACTTGTAATTATTTCAACAGAAAATTTTTGTAATTTATTTATATTTAATTTATTTATTTTTTTAGATACGACAATAATAGTTGGAACAGTATTACATGTTTGCAAAATTTTAGAGTTTACAGATATACTTCCTTGTGAATCTAAAATTATTCTGACTGGATTTTTTCCCTTTACATATCGTACAGTAAGTAGTGGGTCATCCACATTTATCGTATTTTTTCCAATTAATATTGCATCAACTTTTGAACGTAGCTTATGAAGTCTAATTTGATCTTTTTTTGAAGATAATTTAGAATCTCCCATTCGTGTAGCAATTTTTCCATCTAATGAGATTGCTGCACTCAAAATTATATATGGTCTAGATTTTTCCAATTACTATTTTACCTCCAATCATTACAGCTCGAATTGTGGATTCAGATGCCCTATGTACAATTGATGCGTATGGATTATGCATTGGTTCTAAATCCAATGCATGTTTATCTATAAAAATGCAATCAGCCAGTTTACCATTTTCTATTACTCCAATATCTTTTTTCAGAATTTTTCCACCATTCACAGTTGCCATTTTTAAAATTTCTCTTGGATCAATTCTTTTTTTATGAATTCCCATAGTTACCTTCCACAAGTAATCCATCTCTCTAAACATATCTGGTGAATTTATCATTACATTATCAGTTCCAATTCCTATAATACATCCAGTTTTTTGCATTAATTCAATATCTGGAATTCCTTCAGCAAGTGCCGCATTTGCTCTAGGACAAATTACAATTCCACGAGTAATTTTAGTTGCTGCATGAATATCATTTGGTGTAGCATGTGTCATGTGAACTAAAAAATCAGGTTTCAAAATTAAAGCACGTTGTGTTTCAGAAATTCCAGTGTTTTTCTTTGATACAGCCATACTTTGTGTTGTCTCAGAAGAATGAATTGCTCTAATTTTAGATATTTGAGAGTAATAATTTAAAACCGATGAGCTGTTTTCATTTGCTCCACTTATTCCAATACCATCACATTTCATTAATAATTGTGTTAATTCATTGATTTTATCTGAAGATAGAGAGATGTTTTTTTTAATTTCAGTTGAATTTTGATAAAATTCTAGTCGCCCAAGAATAATCGAACGTAATGGTAATTCAGATACAACTTGTTGAAGAAGTGAAACTCCTTCAATTCCACCTTCTCTAAAATCAACAAAAGTTGTAATTCCTTTATTTAGCATAGAATAACATGAATTTTTCATAAAAGTTGCCAGGTATTTTTTATCGGTATTTTTTAGAATTACTGCTTTAGCACCAGATACTGGGTGAATTTTTTGATCAACGGATCTATTCAAAGTAATATCTTTTGCAATTGAATCACCAATGTGGGTATGACAGTTTACAAATCCTGGAATTATTAGTAATCCTTCACAGTCTATGGTATCTTCATTTCTACTGGGTCGTATATTAGATTTAATTTGTTGAAATTTATCGTCTTGAATTTTTATGTCAGTATTTGCAATAAAATCTAACTCTTTACCAAAAAGTATACTTGCATTTTTAATTAGCATGATAATTCATACACATCAGGTTTTTCTTTTCCTGAATCTCTAATTTCTCTAATTGTATCAAGAGATTTGGTAGCAAGTTTTACAGCATTTCTACCAGTTTTTGCATTACCAATGCCACAATTCAAAATAATATTACTTTCTTTTTTCATTAATTCGATAAATTCTTTTACAGAATTTTTTGCATCGTCATTTGCTACGACCATAAAATTATCTCCTCCCATAAAAAATGTAAGTGAATTTTTTTGAAGAAAAAAGTTTAGCATTTTTATGTATAAATTAAAAACAATTGATGTGATTTCATATGGAGAATTTATTTTTCGTCTTGAAGTGAGATTCTCAATATCAAAATGCATTATTGAAACATTTGATTCAAATTTATCATTAATAAAACCAAATATAGAATATTCTTTGTTTAGTAAAATTTGATTCATTTTTCCTTCAAATGCATTATTATTTGCCTCAAGTGGTGAATTCGCAAATCCAATTGAAATAGATAATCGTATATCAAATGATTTTTCAAGAATTTTTTGGATTTCAATATGATTTTCTGTGGTTAATTCATTTGAAATTACAAAAAATTCATCGGCTCTATTTAAAAAAACTAGGCAGTTTTTTTCTGAAAATAATTTCTGAATCTCTTTGTAAAGTGATGCTTGAAGCATTTGAAGTGCATGTTCTCTATCACTGCCCAAAGTTAGTGTCCATGGTCCATATCCATTAATTTTCAGTATGCTCAATTGAATCATTTTTCAATCCTTTTCAATTCATTAAAAATTTTCAAAACTGCTTCAACTGCACGTTCTGCCACAGGGCGTATTCTAGCAAAAGCATGTCTTTCTTGCATTCCAGGTCCGGTTATTCCCAAAGATACTGGTTTTTGATATTTTACAGACAACGCAGTTAATGCATTTGCAGTAGAATGTGCAATTACCTCATCATGTTTTGTTTGTCCTTTAATTATAGCACCAAGAGTTACTACTCCATCTACATCATTTTTTTCTAATAATGCGTTAACAATTATTGGCATGTCGTAAGTTCCTGAAACCTTACAAATATAGGTAATTTTCAAATTTAATTTTTTTGCTTTTTCTTCAGCTATTGAAAGCATTCTAAATGTAACTTTTTCATTGAATTCAGAAACTACAATAGCAATATTCATAATTAATGCACCTTGGCAAATTCTAATAATTCTTTACCATCAATTAATGGAATTGCATTTTGCTTTGCATATTTTTCTGCTTTATCTACTGATAATGCAATGTAAGTTTCACTATCCATCATTTCACATATTGCTGTAATTGGATTTAATCCAGCGATTTGAGCAAGATAAACAGACATTTCAGTATGTCCTTGCCTTTTTGCCAAGAGATCTTTTGAGGCAATTAATAGTGGAACGTGGCCAGGAGTTTTGAAAGTAGAAGCAAATTTTTTCTTTTTATTTTCAACATTATAGATATTTGCCATTTCTCTAATAGTCAGAGATCGGTCTTTATCAGTTATGCCAGTGTATGTTTGATAATGATTAACAGAAATTGAAAATGTTGGATAATCACCATATGGAGCAAGTCCCATAATCATTTCTTTATTTGAAATTTGAGATTGTGCTAAAATCTCATGCATGTATTTTAATTCCAAAGAATTTGCAAAATTATGTTCAAGTGCAATACATAAAAGACCACCTGCATGTTGACGCATTCTTGCAACATGCTCAGGTGTAACAAATTCTGCAGCCACTACCATATCTATTTCATTTTCTCTTCCTGCCGAATCAAATAACATGACAAATTCGCCTCGTTTTAGTGATTCAAGCCCAGATTCAAGGGACATACAAAAAAATTATGTTAGCTAATTATAAGGGTTACTAAAAAATTGGTAATTACCATAAAAATGGTAGATAGTATTATTTTAAAATATATTTTCCAAGAATATCAGTTTCAATATTGAGTTTATCACCAACATTTTTTATTTTAAAATTAGTCATTTGTACTGTATGTGGAATCAAACATACAGATGCAACATTATTTTTAACATCTACAACAGTCAAACTAATTCCATCTACAGAAATTGAACCTTTTTCTACAACATATTTTGATAAATTTTTTGGAATCTCAAACCAAACTTGTACTTCCTTTGATTTATTTTGTATTTTTTTAATTATACCAACACCATCAATATGACCTAAAACAAAATGTCCCTCTAATCGACCATTATATTTGAGACTTCGCTCAATGTTAACAATATCTCCAGCTTTAAGATTCCCTAAATCAGTTTTTTTTGTTGTTTCTTCTATCATTTCAAAAATACAATTAGATTTAGATAATTTTATGGCAGTAAGACAAACGCCATTCAAAGCTACACTTTGTCCAATCTTCAAACCTTTTGCATTCATTCCTAAATCAACAGTCATTTGAATGGCACTTTGATTTTTTGTATTTTTAGAAATTTTCTTAATTTTTCCAACGCCTTCAATTATACCAGTAAACATCATTTAATGTATAAAATTTCTTTGTATAAATTGATTTTCTTGCTATAATAATTTTATTTTTTATCTTTTAATTCTTCAAATTCATTTTGACATAATTGATGAAACACAGAGCATTTATTTTTTTTTGCATCAAGTTTGATTTGTTCCATATCTTTTACTAAAACTCCTTGTGCCGCTAAAAATGCCTCATCTTCCATACCTAATTTTTCAAATGCTTGTGATTTAGAAATCCATATTTCATGTATGCTAGAATCAACTTTTTGTGCCTGATCATAGTATTCTATTGATTCCTTGTAATTTTTTAAATGATTTAGAGAAATAGCTTTGTTCATTAATGCTGTAATGTCTTTTTCATCAAGTTTTAGTGCTTTATCATAAAATTCTATAGCCTCACTATGTCTATCCAACTCGTTTAATGATAAACCCATGCTATCAAGTGTCCAAATATCATTAACGTCAATATCAAGAATGGTTTTACAACATACTAAAGATTCATCAAATTTCTTCAATTTTTCAAGTGAAAAAATTTTATTTTTTAATGCATAGATATCAAAATTTTTTATTGCTAAAACTTTATCACAAAAAGTAATTGAATCTTCAAATTTTTCTAAATGTAGTAGAGCTAAAGATGAATTTTGTAAAGCTACCATGTCATTTTGATTGATTTCTAGTAATTTTGTACAGTAATCCAACATATCATCAAATTTTCCGGACTCATACATTCTTGTGATTATAACTGTGGGATCAAGTAAGTCAATCAATTTTTACTACCATTCATTACTGCCAACATTTCTTATAATAATATCTATTTATAAATAAATTAATAAAAATACAATATTATTTAATAATTTCAAGTAAGGCTTTTGCTTGTTTAAAATGAACCTCGTCAATCATTTTTCCATCTATTGTTGTTGCACCTTTTCCTTTCTGTGTTGATTGTAAATAATATTTACAAACTTTTTCTGCCCATTTAATTTCTGTTTTACTAGGATAGAAAATTTTATGTGTTGTAGAAATTTGATCTGGATGTATGATACTTTTTCCTACATAACCAAGACTTTTTCCAATTTTACAATCTTTTTCAAGACCTTTGATATCTTTAAGGTCTTGCCATATTGCATCAATTGCAAATATTCCTGCAGCTTTTGCATCAACAGGAATCTTTGCCCTAGAATATTTTCCACCTTCTGCATCTTTAGTATATTCTATGCCTAAATCATTTAGGAGATCAAATACTCCAAAAATAACTGCAGGTATTCGATTACTACATGATGCAATATTGTATGTGTTTACTACACCTTCTGCTGATTCAATAGATGGAATTATTTTAATTGGTTTTATTTTATTATTTTTTTCAATTAAAGATAGATTTTTTTCAATTTTCTTAATTTCATTAATGTTGTTTACTTTTGGAATTACAATTCCATCAATTCCTTTCTGAATTATTTCTTTGAGATCATCTGGTATTTTTCCTGACTTTGGAGAATTTGTACGGACAAAAATTGATGCTCTATAAAATGATCGAGATTTTAGTGCAGTTTGAATTAATTTTCTAGCATTTTTTTTTTCTGCGTCAGGTACTGAATCTTCTAAATCAAAACATACAATATCGGCTTCTATTTCTTTTGCCTTTTCTAAAAATCTAGGATTGTTTCCTGGAACAAAAATAATACTACGGTAAAGATGCGTCATTAAATAACTAGTTAGATTCTGGCTT
>Ga0208942_1000124_pt1 | contig 36492 bp, 43 predicted proteins | sample GreLakmeSU08MSRF_FD_187704 | JGI IMG/M metagenome (GOLD analysis project Ga0208942, IMG submission 187704) | Freshwater lentic microbial communities from great Laurentian Lakes, MI, USA - Great Lakes metaG SU08MSRF (SPAdes) | ecosystem: Environmental > Aquatic > Freshwater > Lake | place: Great... | reverse complement strand
TGCGTTGAATGTGGCTGCCGTGCTTGACGAACTTAATCGCACACGCCCTGCAGCTGCCAAAGGTCGATACATCAAAAAGATTTCTGTGTCTTCGACAATGGGACCAGGCGTCAAAATTGACCCAGCATTAGTCGCTGGCGAATAGAAATTCGTCAAACCGAAAATCTATTTCGTGAGATAATCGGCATAGCGATGCGCCGATTAAAAAAACTTACTTTGCAAGATCTATTGCTGGTTGTTCCAGCACTAGTCACGGCAATCTTGTTGCGCGTTCTGCGACCAGTCGTAACGATTCGATTTGGAAATTTACCTGCAGATGAAATTGGTCCGCTGACGGTTGTTTCGCAGCATTATCTGCGGATTAAAGAGACTCAGCAGAAGAAGCGACAGCTTGATTTTTGGTATTTAAAAGATTCGGTGAAAGTCAGCAATGACTACATGCTGAATTTTGTTAAGTCGCAAATCAAAATTCATAGTTCACGGTTTATTGAACTTGTTGCCGCTTGGTCTGAAAAGTTACCGGCTGCAAAACGTCATCTGATCGAGTCGGAGATTCGAATCACATTGCTTGAGGGTGTCGGTAAAAAATTAAGACTCCCGCAAAAAGATCAAGATGCGCAATCGGCATATGTCAGCGAATTCGGAATTGATCCGCAAAAAGAATTTATTGCGCTCATGGTTCGAGATGGTGCTTACAAGAGCGACATTGCGCAGCCAAACAGTCAGTTTCGTAGCGACAAAGAGATTTATCGAAATCAAGACATAACTGACTATCTGCTAGTTGCTGAAAAGTTTGCATCAATGGGGGTGCAGGTTGTTCGCTTGGGCGCAAAAGTCGAGCGTGCGTTTGCCTCAAGTTCGCCGTTGGTCATCGACTACGCCACTACCGGTATGCGCACAGAGGCGGCTGACATTTATCTGGCCAGTGAATGTGCAATGTGTATTTCAACAAACTTGGGCTTCGATCACATCTCGGCGATGAGCGGCAAGCTTCGAGTGATCACTAATCAAGCCTTAATTATTCAGGCTTCTACTTTGTTTTATTCATCTGATGTGTTTATTTTGCAGAGATTTGTTGAGAAATCAAGTGGCAAATTGCTGACACTTTCAGAGTCACTGCAATTTGCTGAAATTAAAAATTTAGATTGGTATCACAAGGTCATTGATCGGGGATTAGATTTTGTTCGCAATACGCCCGACGAAATTCTCGAAGCTTCACTTGAAGGTTGGCAACGATCCAAAGGCCAGTGGGTTGACTCATCTGAAGACCTTGAATTACAGGCTAAATATTGGCTTATATATGACAAGTTCTTTCCTGAGCACGAGGGTCGATTTTTGAATGGCCGACCCCATGTTGGTGCGAGCTTCTTGCGTAACAACAAGTCATGGTTGGCCTGACGTTGGGAAGTGGGTTTTATGCCCGCTATCGTGACTAGTCGTTAGAAGTGAATTAAGCAGCAATCACAGAAATGTGAAGGTTGCCCACCGCAGAAATTTGGTCCAATCGAATGATTGCGTCAAGACGAAAGTCGCGACGCAGTTACCGAAAAGATAATGAACCGAGATCGGTTCGCCAGATGAGGTGAATGAATCTGGTAGCGACGCAAGTCGACCAGGGTTGTTCCGCACTGCGTTGAGCGCCCAAGCATTAACTAATCAGAAAGTTTTATAAATCATGTCAAATCCAAGTGCTGAAAAAGTCGCAGTAGTCACAGAAGTGCGCGAGAAACTCGTTGCTGCGAACTCTGCAATCATCACCGAATATCGTGGAATGACCGTTGGATCACTTGCATCGTTGCGTCGCAAGTTGACTCCGCTAAATGCCGAATACAAAGTTTACAAAAATACACTTGCTCGTTTTGCGGCGCGTGATTCTGGCTATGCCGAACTCGAACCATTTCTTAAAGGACCAGCAGCGATCACTTTCGTTAAAGGCGATGCTTCTGCCGTAGCCAAAATTTTGCGCGATCATGCCAAAGAAAATCCACTTCTCGTTTTGATGGGCGGAGTAGTCGCTGGCAAAGTAGTAAACGCTAAAGAACTTCGTGCACTTGCCGACCTTCCACCACGCGAAGTAATGCTGGCTCAATTCGCTGGCTTGCTCAAAGCACCAATGTCCAAGACTGCAAACTTGCTCGCTGCATTGCCACGCAAAGCCGCTTACGGCCTCAAGGCACTCATCGAACAACGCGAAGCGGCTTAACGAATTAATTAATTAAAACTAAACAAATAACTAAACAAATAACTAAACAGAAAACAGGAGAATAACGATATGGCACTTACAAAAGATCAGATTCTTGATGGAATCTCAGAACTTACAGTTCTCGAGCTCAAAGATCTCCTCGATGCGTTCGAAGAGAAGTTCGGCGTATCTGCAGCAGCCCCAGTGGCAGTTGCGGCAGCAGGCGGAGCAGCACCAGCCGGTGATGCAGCAGCCGAGAAGGACGAGTTCACAGTCATCTTGAAAGAGGGCGGCGCACAGAAAATCGCCGTTATCAAAGTTGTTCGCGAGCTCACTTCACTTGGCCTCAAAGAAGCCAAAGACCTTGTTGATGGTGCACCAAAGCCTGTCTTAGAAAAGGCCAGTAAGGACGATGCCGCAAAGGCAAAAGCCAAGCTTGAAGAGGCCGGCGCTACCGTCGAACTCGCCTAATACGCGGTTGAGGCGTTCGGGTTTCCGGACGCCAACCGAGGTCTTAATTTGCGAGTTTGGTGAATTTCACCAAAATTTGTGATTATGGACGAAACATGGCCTTTGGCTATGTAAACCGCTCATTAGCACAGATAGGCTCGTAAATCGCCGTGCGTTGCCCCTTGAGTAATTCTCAAAACTTTCTCAGTGGGCAATTCACTGCAAAATCCCTGCTTGCCAAGTTCTAAACCTAGGAGTACACTCGTGGCCCTTCGTGCTGATGCACGCGAACGCTATTCGTTCGCAACACTATCTGATGCAATGGAAATTCCGAATTTAATCGGAGTACAACGTGAAAGCTTCGAGTGGTTTCTCACCGAAGGTTTGCGAGAAGTCTTTGAAGATATTTCGCCAGTCAAGGGTGTTAGCGACGACCTTCAACTTGAACTTACTTTTGATCCAGACGATGCGGATTTGAACCCAAAGCCAAAATTTACAGAGGCTGAGTGTCGCGATCGTGACATGACTTATTCGGTTCCGAAATTTGTTAAGGCAAAGTTCCTTAATCGTCCGACCGGAGAAATTAAAGAGCAGACAGTTTTCATCGGTGACTTCCCAAAGATGACCGACAAGGGAACATTTATCATTAACGGCACTGAGCGTGTTGTTGTTTCTCAATTAGTTCGTTCACCAGGCGTAATTTTTGAACCAGGTGAGCGCTTTCGTTTGCGTAACTTGTCGAAGTACCAGCTTGTCAAGGGCACGATTCACCCAAGTCGTGGTGAGTGGCTTGAATTCGATGTTGAGCACAAGCCAGGCAAAGAAGTAACAGCAGGTACTCGTGTTGCTCGCAAGCGTCGCATGGGTGTATTCACGATTATTCGTGCTCTTGGTTATGACGAATTAAACGCGCCAGGTTTCATTGATCGGTTTGTTAACTACTTCGATTTTCTTGAAGATCAGTGGCGCCGTGAAAAAGTAATTGCGCCAACGCGCGAAGAAGCACTGCTTGAAATTTACAAGCGTGCACGACCAAGCGAGCCACAGAACGTTGAAGCAGCGAAGCAATATTTCGAGCAAGCGTTCTTCGGTGTTCGATATAACTTGTCACGAGTTGGTCGCTACAAACTAAATCGCAAACTTGGCGCAGAAGTAAAGAAGATTCAAGAGATGTTTGGTTTGAAAGCCGGCACCGAACTTGGTCAACTTGACCTTCCTGCAGAAGACCAAGATGTACTCAGTCGCTGTGAAGTTCTCGCAACGATTTCTTACATGTTGCATCTTGTCAAGCAAGAACCTGGTTATCGTCTTGACGACCAAGACCATTTTGCTAACCGTCGAATTCGTTCAGTTGGTGAATTGATTCAGAACCAAGTACGAATCGGTTTGTCACGAATGGAGCGCGTTGTTCGCGAGCGAATGACGACTCAAGACTCTGAAGCGATTTCGCCACAGACTTTGATCAACGTTCGACCAGTAGTGGCTGCAATCAAAGAGTTCTTCGGAACCTCTCAATTGTCGCAATTCATGGACCAAGTCAACCCATTGTCTGGCTTGACTCACCGCCGTCGACTTTCGGCCCTTGGACCAGGTGGACTTAGCCGTGAGCGTGCAGGTTTCGAAGTTCGAGACGTTCACTTTTCTCACTATGGCCGAATGTGTCCAATCGAAACACCAGAAGGTCCGAACATTGGACTGATCGGTGCATTGTCGACATATGCACGAATTAATCCGTTTGGTTTCATCGAAACTCCATACCGCCGTGTCAGAGGTGGAATTATTACGAATGAAATTAAATACATGGCTGCTGACGAAGAAGAAAACTACGTCGTTGCTCAGGCCAACACTCCAATTTTGCCAGACGGAAGACTTCGCGATGATCGCGTTCTTGTGCGTCGTTCACCGCAGGCAGCAAGTTTGGAAGACCTCAAAAAGATGCTTGAAGCAGAAAGTTTCTTCGGCGCGACAACCGACATCGGTTATGTAACGCCAGACGAAGTTGACTTCATCGACGTTTCGCCGAAACAAATTGTTTCGATTGCAACTGCGCTGATTCCTTTCCTTGAACACGACGATGCAAACCGTGCGTTGATGGGTGCAAACATGCAACGTCAGGCTGTTCCACTAATTCGTGCAGAAGCACCGTACATCGGTACTGGTGTTGAAGCCCGAGCAGCACGCGATGGTGCCGATTTGGTTTTGGCAAAAGATGATGGTGTTGTTGAGTCAATCACGGGTGCAACAATCGTTGTGAAATACGAGAACTTGCCAAAGCGTGAACACGAACACAAGTTGTCAAAGTTCTTGCGTTCAAACCAAGACACTTGCATCAACCAAATTGTGCGCGTGAAAGAAGGACAGAAAATCAAGAAGGGTGATCTTCTTGCTGACGGTCCAAGCACTGACGAAGGTGAACTTGCACTCGGAAAGAACCTACTCGTGGCACTTATGCCATGGGAGGGTTACAACTTCGAAGACGCAATCATCTTGTCTGAGCGTCTTGTCAAAGAAGATGTTCTCACATCAATTCATATTCACGAGTACGAAGTTGATGCTCGCGATACAAAACTTGGTGCAGAAGAAATCAGCCGTGACATTCCGAACTTGTCCGAAGAAATTCTCGCCGACCTTGACGATCGCGGAATCATTCGCGTTGGTGCAGAAGTCGGACCTGGAGACGTACTTGTTGGCAAGGTAACTCCAAAGGGAGAAACTGAACTCACACCAGAAGAGCGTTTGTTGCGTGCAATCTTCGGCGAAAAGTCGAAAGAAGTTCGCGATACATCACTCAAGGTTCCGCACGGCGAAGGCGGAAAAGTAATCGATGTCAAAGTGCTCAAGCGTGCCGCAGAAGGCGACGACTTGCCAGGTGACGAATTGCCACCAGGTGTAAACCAAATCGTCAAAATTCACGTTGCGCAAAAGCGCAAGATCAGCGTTGGTGACAAACTCGCTGGCCGTCACGGTAACAAAGGTGTCATCTCGAAGATTTTGCCGATCGAAGATATGCCATATCTCGAAGACGGAACACCAGTTGACATCATCTTGAATCCACTTGGTGTGCCAAGCCGAATGAACATCGGCCAGGTACTCGAGGCTCACCTTGGCTATTGCGCGAGGTGGGGTTGGTATGACGAGAAGAACGACAAAACTGTCGGACCAAATCCAATTCGCGGCACAGAATCAAAAACTCGACCATCAACACCACCAGCAACATTTGTTGCAACACCAGTATTCGACGGTGCGCATTGGGACGAAGATGATCAAGCCGGTTCACATCCGACGATTCAATCGATTTTGCGCAACTTGAACCCAGAGTCGGTTGACGGCAAACGAATGATCGGCGATGACGGAAAGCTGTTGCTTCGCAACGGTCGCACCGGAGATGTCTACGACAACCCAATCACAGTTGGATACATGTACATCTTGAAACTCAACCACTTGGTTGACGACAAGATTCACGCACGTTCAACTGGTCCATACTCGATGATCACGCAACAACCATTGGGCGGAAAAGCACAATTCGGTGGACAGCGTTTCGGAGAAATGGAAGTGTGGGCACTCGAGGCTTACGGTGCCGCATATTGCTTGCAAGAACTTCTAACAATTAAGAGCGACGACGTACTCGGACGTGTCCGTGTTTACGAAGCGATTGTTAAGGGCGACAACATTCCAGAGCCTGGTATTCCAGAGAGTTTCAAAGTGTTGATGAAAGAAATGCAAGCACTTTGCCTTGACGTAGAAGTTATTTCGCATGAAGGCAAGCAAGTTGAGCTCACAGATCTTGACGAAGAAGTCTTCACAGCAGTACGTGAACTCGGTATCGACATCAGCCGCAACGAACGTGGTTCTGATGCAGATGACCGTGAGCGCGAGCGACGACGTGAGAAAGCTTTCTAACAAAATTATTAAATAATTCAACTATATAAATAGCAATTCAATTGACGAACCGGCAGTAGATCAAAAGGACAACCATGTCAGATGTAGTTATCGACGAGAACAAGCGCAAGTTGGACATCAACAGCTTTCAACAGCTGCGTATCGGTTTGGCAACAGCCGACGACATTCGCAACTGGTCACGCGGTGAAGTCAAAAAGCCAGAGACGATCAACTACCGCACATTGCGCCCAGAGCGTGATGGTTTGTTCTGCGAAAAAATCTTCGGACCAACCCGCGATTGGGAATGCTATTGCGGCAAATATAAGCGCGTTCGTTTTAAGGGCATCATTTGCGAAAAGTGTGGCGTTGAAGTAACACGTTCAAAAGTACGTCGTGAGCGCATGGGTCATATTGAACTTGCTGCACCTGTTGTACACATTTGGTATCTACGCGGTACCCGCAGTTGGTTGGCATATCTTCTCGGCGGCTTAGAGTCACGCGAAGAAATCAAGGCAAAGCAACTTGAAAAAGTAATTTATTTCGCTGCATGGTTGGTTAGTGAAGTTGATGTCGACAAGCGTCACTTAGAAATGCCGACGCTTGAAAAAGAGTATCTCGAAGATCGTGAAGAGGGCGCCAAGCGACGAGATAAAGAAATCAAACTTCGTCAAAAAGATGCCGAAGCCGAATTAAAAGAACTTGAAAAAGAAGGCGCAAAAGAAAGCGATATTCGCGCTAAGCAAAAACTGATTGATAAAGATCTTGCGTCGATTCTTGATCGCCATACAAAAGATCTTGATCGTCTTGAGCGCGCGTTTGAGACCTTCCAAAAACTTCATCCACGCATGATTATCGACGATGAAGAACTATGGCGCGAAATCAAAGACCGCTATGAAGAGTATTTCACTGGTGGCACAGGTGCAGAGTCGATCAAAGTTTTGATCGACACAATTGATTTTGACTCAGAAGAAATAATTCTTCGTGAGGCAATCATCAATGGTCTAAACGGCAAGCCACTTTCAACGCAACGAAAGCAAAAGGCGATCAAGCGTTTGAAAATTGTTGCTTCGTTCAATCGTCGTGACAAAGATGAGCGCTTGGTTAACAATCCAAAGGCAATGATTTTGGATGTCATCCCAGTTATTCCGCCAGAGTTGCGCCCGATGGTGCAGCTCGACGGTGGTCGCTTTGCAACTTCAGACTTGAACGATCTTTATCGTCGTGTGATCAACCGCAACAACCGTTTGAGCCGACTGCTCGAACTTGGTGCGCCAGAGATCATCGTCAACAACGAAAAGCGAATGTTGCAAGAAGCAGCCGACGCTTTGTTTGACAACGGCCGTCGTGGTCGTCCAGTTAGTGGCCCGGGCAATCGTCCGCTTAAGTCACTTTCAGATGGACTTAAAGGCAAGCAAGGTCGCTTCCGTCAGAACTTGCTCGGCAAGCGCGTTGACTATTCAGGCCGTTCAGTAATCGTTGCCGGACCAACTCTGCGACTTCAGCAATGTGGTTTGCCAAAGTTGATGGCACTTGAATTGTTCAAGCCATTCGTAATGAAGCGACTTGCCGATCAGCAACTTGCGCAGAATATTAAATCTGCCAAGCGCATGGTCGAGCGTCGTCGTCCACAAGTTTGGGACGTACTTGAAGAAGTAATCAAAGAGCATCCAGTGTTGCTTAACCGCGCACCGACTTTGCACCGACTTGGTATTCAGGCTTTCGAGCCAGTACTTGTTGAAGGCAAAGCAATTCACTTGCACCCACTTGTATGTACAGCGTTCAACGCTGACTTCGACGGAGACCAGATGGCAGTTCACTTGCCATTGTCAGTTGAAGCGCAAGCAGAAGCACGTGTGTTAATGCTTTCGGCGAACAACATTTTGTCACCAGCATCTGGTCGGCCAATTGTTACGCCACAGCAAGACCTTGTAATCGGTGGCTTCTATTTGACACGTGAAGAAGCAGGACTCAAAGGCGAAGGCCGAGTTTTCCGTTCGATGTGGGAAGTAACTCGTGCGCTTGACGAAGGTGGAGTGAAACTTCACGCCAAAGTCAAGTTGCTTGAAACTTCTGAAGATGCCTCAGGAAACTCTGTTCGCAAATATGTTGACACCACACCAGGTCGTTTGTTGTTTGAAGAAGTTTTGCCAAAAGACTTCGTCATACGATTCGGACATATCTCTGCAGCAGTTAAGAAAAAAGAGTTCGGCGTAATCGTAGAACGCTTGAGCGACAATTATCCGAAGGCAGTTATTGCTTCGTCACTTGACGCGATCAAGAACATTTGTTATCGCTATGCATCACAGTCTGGTCTGACCGTTTCGGTTGATGACGTAAAGACTCCAAAGGCTAAGCGCGGAATTCTTGACGGTTATGAGAAGCAAGCAGAAAAAGTTGAGAACCAGTTCCGTCGTGGAATCATCACCGACGGCGAGCGTCGTCAGCAAGAAGTTCGAATTTGGACTGCTGCTACTGCTGATGTTCAAGAAGCAATGGAAGCAGAATTCAAAGCATTGCATTTCAACCCTGTTGACATGATGATTGGTTCTGGTGCTCGTGGAAACATGACCCAGATGCGTCAGATCGCAGGTATGCGTGGACTCGTTGCTAACCCTCGTGGTGACATGATTCCTCGTCCAATCAAGAGCAACTTCCGTGAAGGTCTGCAAACTCTTGAATACTTCATTGCAACTCCAGGTGCTCGTAAGGGCCTTGTAGACACTGCGCTTCGTACGGCTGACTCGGGTTATTTGACTCGTCGTTTGCACGACGTTGCTCAAGAACTAATCGTTCGTGAAGACGATTGTGGAACGACACTTGGTGTTTGGGTAGAAAACGTTGGCGCAGATACTGCGAACACTCGTGCTTATCTCGAAACAAAGTTGTTTGGACGTGCATTACTCAACGACATCGAACTTTCAGATGGTTCGGTAATGCCGAAGAACACGATCGTCGGCGACATCGAAATGGAAACATTGCGCAACGATACAAAAGTTTCGCGTGTTCGAGTTCGCTCGGTTGTAACTTGCGACGCCGAAGTTGGCGTTTGCGCAAAATGTTATGGTCGTTCACTTGCAACTGGTAAAGACATCGAACTTGGTGAAGCAGTTGGTGTAATCGCTGCACAATCAATTGGTGAGCCTGGTACTCAGTTGACAATGCGTACCTTCCACACTGGTGGCGTTGCCGGAAAAGACATCGCTGGTGGTTTGCCACGCGTCGTTGAACTTTTCGAAGCACGAAACCCGAAGGGTTCGGCGCGACTTGTGCCAGCAACTGGTGTACTGCGAATTCTTGAAGACGAAGGCAAGGGTATTCCGATCAAAGTTATTGACGATCAAGGTCAAGAAATTGAGATCATCTTGCCAACTGGTAGTCGTCCGTTAGTTAAGGATGGCCAGAGCGTTGAAGCAGGGGATCGCATCACTGATGGTCCATTAGATCCAAAAGAGCTAATGGTGATCAAGGGAATTCGTGAGACTCAGCAATATCTCGTTGAAGAAGTGCAAAAAGTTTATCGCGACCAAGGTGTAGCGATTCACGACAAGCACATCGAGTTGATCGTTCGTCAAATGACACGCCGAGTAAGCGTGCAAGAACCAGGCGACACACACTTCTTGCCAGGTCATCGTGCAGACTCGAAAGATTTCCGCGATGTCAACCGTGCAATCGTCGAACAAGGAAAGAAGCCAGCCGAGGGTCGCCCAGAACTTATGGGTATCACCAAGGCGTCGCTTGCAACCGAATCATGGTTGTCTGCAGCATCCTTCCAAGAAACAACTCGTGTTCTTACTGAGGCAGCAATTGACGGCAAGTCAGATCACTTGGTTGGCCTCAAAGAAAACATCATCATCGGAAAATTGATCCCAGCCGGAACGGGCATGGATCGCTACAACTTGTTTGATGTCAGCGCGCCAGATTATGTGCCGATGGCTTACTACTCAAGCGATGACGAAGCCGATCCAGCCGCATACTTGGCAGGATTGAAAGGCACATACGTTGCCGACGATCAAGCGCAAGATTCAGCTCAAGACTCGGTCCAAGAGATTGAGCCAGTTGCTAGCGAAACCAGCGAAAGTTCAATAGTTGAGACTGATCTTGGTTCTGGTCTTAGCACTGAACTTGATAATGGCTTTGATGCTGGTCCAGATAGCGAGATAGCTCAATAATTCGTTTTGTTGACTCGTCTTGGCAGGTTGCCGAGACGAGCCGATGAACCGTAGTATTCACTGTCCCGTTTGCGGGTGATTTTGAATAGATAGTTTCCGTAACAGCAATATTAAAAAAGGTCGTTTGCGTGCCCACAATTCAACAGTTGATCCGCCAGGGTCGAAGCTCGAAGTCTTCAAAGACTAAGACTCCGGCACTCAAGGGTTCTCCTCAGCGTCGCGGAGTATGCACGCGTGTTTTTACAACTACACCAAAAAAGCCAAACTCTGCGTTGCGCAAAGTTGCTCGTGTACGTCTGACTAGCGGTGTAGAAATTACTGCTTATATTCCTGGCGAAGGACACAACTTGCAAGAGCACTCAATCGTGCTTGTACGTGGCGGTCGTGTTCGTGATCTTCCAGGTGTTCGTTACAAAGTTATTCGTGGCGCACTTGATGCCGCCGGAGTAAAAGACCGCAAGCAATCTCGTAGCCGTTACGGCGCGAAGAAGAGCAAGTAAAGGTTTATATATGCCACGTAAAGGTCCAGTAGCCCGCCGCGAGTTCGCAGCAGATCCTGTTTATCGCTCTTCACTTGTAACTCAGATCGTCAACAAAGTTATGTTGCACGGCAAAAAGAGCATCGCCGAATCAATCGTCTATGACGCAATGAAAGTCATGGAGACAAAAATGGGCGCAGAGCCACTCACCGCTGTCAAGCGTGCAGTTGACAATGTCAAGCCGCCACTAGAAGTTCGCAGTCGCCGTGTTGGTGGTGCAACTTATCAAGTGCCAGTTGAAGTGCGACCACGTCGTGCAACAACATTGGCGATTCGTTGGATTGTAGAAAACGCACGCGGTCGTCGTGAGAAGACAATGGCTGAATGTCTCGCTAGTGAATTGATGGATGCATCCAATGGACTAGGTGCTTCAATGAAGAAGCGCGAAGATATGCAAAAGATGGCGGAGTCGAACAAAGCGTTCGCTCACTACCGCTGGTAATACTGAGCAAGATTTCTTAGGTACACCCCCATGCCATCACGCGAGTTTCCACTAGAAAAATACCGCAACATCGGAATCATGGCGCACATTGACGCCGGAAAAACAACCACGACTGAGCGCGTTCTTTATTACACGGGCAAGACGTACAAGATTGGTGAAGTGCACGAAGGTGCAGCCGTCATGGACTTCATGATTCAAGAGCAAGAGCGTGGCATCACAATTACATCGGCTGCGACAACTGCAGTTTGGCGCGAGCATCGCATCAACATCATCGACACTCCAGGTCACGTTGACTTCACAATCGAAGTAGAGCGCTCGTTGCGTGTGCTTGACGGTGCAGTTGCTGTTTTCGACTCGGTTGCTGGCGTTGAGCCACAAACAGAAACTGTTTGGCGCCAAGCCAACAAATACAAAGTTCCGCGAATGTGCTTTATTAACAAGATGGACCGCACAGGTGCCAATTTTTATCGCACGCTTGACATGATCAAAGATCGTCTCGCCGCAGTGCCTGCAGTTTTGCAATTGCCATACGGTGCCGAGGCAGGCTTTAAAGGAATTATCGATTTAGTAAAAATGAAGTCAATCGTCTGGGACGGCGACGAAAAAGATTCCGAGTATCACGAAGAAGATATTCCTGCCGATTATCTCGACAAGGCCAAGCAATATCGTGCTGAGTTGTTAGATCTTGTTGCTTCAGAAGACGAACAATTAATGGAGAAGTTCATCGCCAATGATGACCTTAGCGAAGATGATTTGCGCCGAGGTCTACGCATGGGAACTTTGTCGTTTAGTTTCGTGCCGATTCTTTGTGGTTCAGCTTTCAAAAACAAAGGTGTACAACAAATGTTGGACGCAATTGTTGACTACATGCCGTGCCCATTAGATATTCCGCCAGCCGCAGGCACCAATATCAAGGGTGACGAACATATTTCACGCCTTGCCGATGAAAAAGGTCCGTTTGCTGCGCTCGCGTTCAAGATTGTTGCCGATCCATTTGGTCGCTTGACATACTTCCGCGTTTATTCAGGAACGATCACTAAGGGTGATGAGGTTTACAACTCAGTAAAAGAAAAGCGTGAGCGCGTCGGTCGTTTGTTGTTGATGCATGCCAACCAACGCGAAGACATCGAATTTGCAATGGCTGGAGACATCGTTGCTGGTCTTGGTTTCAAAGATGTAACAACTGGCGACACACTTTGCGATCGCAACGATCCAATTATTTTGGAGCGCATGATTTTTCCGGAGCCAGTTATTCACGTGGCAATTGAGCCAAAAACCAAAAACGATCAAGACAAACTTGGCAAAGCACTTAAGTCGTTGTCTGACGAAGACCCAACCTTCAGAGTTCGCACAGATATTGAAACTGGTCAGACCGTAATTTCAGGAATGGGCGAGTTGCACCTTGAAATTCTTGTTGACCGCATGCAACGAGAGTTCGCTGTTGACGCAACTGTTGGCAAACCACAAGTTGCATATCGCGAAACAATCACAAAGAAAATTGAAAACATCGAATACCGACACATCAAACAAACTGGTGGTTCTGGTCAGTTCGCAGTTGTAAAAGTGACGATCGAGCCAAGTGGCCCAGGCGGCGGCTATCAGTTCGAAGACGAAATCACTGGTGGTCGAATTCCGCGTGAATATATTCAGCCTGTAAACCAAGGTATTCAGTCGGCACTCGACAATGGTGTGCTCGCTGGTTATCCAACTGTTGACGTAAAAGTTTCACTTATGGATGGTCAGTACCACGACGTTGACTCAAGCGAAATGGCTTTCAAAATTGCTGGTCAGATGGTCTTCCGCAAGGCAGCACAACTTGCCAAACCAGTACTTCTTGAGCCGATTATGGCCGTCGAAGTTGTAACTCCTGAGGACTACATGGGTGACGTAATTGGCGATCTTTCAAGCCGTCGAGGTCGTATTGAAGGCATGGAAGCCAATGGAAACGCACAAATCGTCAGGTCACAGGTTCCGCTTTCCGAAATGTTCGGATACAGTACAGACCTGCGTTCGCGTACTCAAGGGCGTGCGACTTACACGATGCAGTTTCATTCGTATCAGCAAGTGCCCGAAGCAATATCAATAGAAATCATCAAGCGCGTGCGTGGCGAATAGTCAAGCAAGCCAAATTTTCAACAGTAACCAGCGATAACAGGAGACAAGAACAATGAGCAAAGCGAAATTCGAGCGCGTCAAGCCCCACGTAAACATCGGAACGATGGGCCACATTGACCACGGCAAAACCACACTTACTGCAGCGATCTCAAAGACACTCGCAGGCAAAGGCCTCGCCGAGTACACACCTTTCGATCAAATCGACAAGGCACCTGAAGAGAAGGCTCGTGGTATCACGATCTCGATCGCTCACATTGAGTACAACACCGAGAAGCGTCACTACGCACACGTTGACATGCCAGGTCACGCTGACTACATCAAGAACATGATCACCGGTGCCGCACAGGTAGACGGAGCAATCTTGGTAGTAGCCGCAACTGACGGTCCAATGCCACAAACTCGTGAGCACGTTCTTCTTGCTCGCCAAGTTGGTGTGCCGTACATCGTTGTTGCACTTAACAAGTCAGACTCAGTAGATGACGAAGACATGTTGCAACTTGTTGAAGAAGAAGTTCGTGACTTGCTCACTTCTTATGAGTTCGACGGAAAGAATTGTCCAGTCGTTCGTGTCTCGGCGCTCAAAGCCCTCGAAGGCGATGCAGCGTGGCAAGAAAAGATCATGGAGCTCATGACTGCTTGTGACAACTCAATCCCAGAGCCAAAGCGTGAACTTGACAAGCCATTCCTTATGCCAATCGAAGACGTGTTTACGATCACAGGTCGTGGAACAGTAGTAACTGGCAAAGTTGAGCAAGGCAAAGTGCACACTGGTGACGAAATCGAAATCGTTGGTCTTCGTGACACACAAAAGACAGTTTGTACCGGAGTAGAAATGTTCCGTAAGTTGCTCGACGAAGGTCAAGCAGGCGACAACATTGGTGCGCTTCTTCGTGGTACTAAAAAAGAAGAAGTAGAGCGTGGCCAGGTGCTTTGTGCGCCAGGTTCAATCACCCCGCACACGAACTTCGAAGGTCAGGTCTACGTGTTGAAGAAGGAAGAAGGCGGACGCCATAAGCCTTTCTTTAACAACTACCGACCACAGTTCTTCTTTCGTACAACAGACGTAACAGGCACCGTTGAACTTCCTAAGGGAACAGAAATGGTTATGCCAGGGGACAACGTTGTAATGACAGTTGAACTTGGCAAGGCAATCGCCATGGTTGAAGGTCTTCGCTTTGCAATTCGTGAAGGTGGCCGCACAGTTGGTGCCGGTCGCGTAACGAAGATCCTCAAGTAGATCGTCTTAGAACCGGTTCACACTGATGGCACAAAGTATCCGCATCCGTCTTAAGGCGTTTGATCACCAGAACATCGACGAATCTGCAAAGAAAATAGTCGAAACTGTTACTCGAACAAATGCGACGGTGCGTGGTCCTATTCCATTGCCAACCGACAAGCATCGCTTTACGGTTATTCGTGGGCCACACGTTGACAAAGACTCGCGCGAACATTTTGAGATGCGAATTCACAAGCGATTAATCGACATTGTTGATCCAAACGCCAAGACAATCGACAGCCTTCAACGCTTAGAGCTTCCTGCTGGCGTTGACATCGAAATCAAAATCCAAAACGCTTAAGAGTTTGGTAAGTTTCTCTGTTTGAGAACTAAGTTACGAATAGTTAGCGTTTAAGATTAATTATGAGCGACGATACACCTATTGATTCTGAATCGCCACAGCAAATAGATGCTCTTGCATCGAATCAGTTTCCGCCACCAACATTGCAGATGCAATTCGAGGCAGAGCAACAAACTTCTGATGAATCAACACAACGCCCACGGCGACGCGGCGCATTCTTTGGTGTCATGGTTCTCGCTGCAATATTTGGTGTAATTGGTGGCGTTGCCGGCACATACATTGCGCAAGACGCAAATCTTGTAGATCTGCAAAAAAAACAAACAGTAACGCAATTAACTTCACCACCTGTCGTCGTGGCAGACGGTGAAGAAATTACCGACTCAATTATTGCGCAAGTAGCAACACGACTTGCCAACAGTGTCGTCACGATTACTTCGACTATTTCTGATGAGACTGGTGGCGGTCGTGGAGTAGGCACTGGTGTTGTGTTGACGTCTGATGGTGAGATTTTGACCAATGCGCACGTCGTAGAAGATGCGAGCGAAGTAGTAGTCAGGTTTGCTGGCGAAACTGAACCGCGCGTTGCAAAAATTTTGGCCAGTGACTTGGGCAATGATCTTGCCCTTTTGAAAATCGATGCGACTGGTTTGACTGCGGCAACTTTTGCCAAACCTGGAAGCGCGCGAATTGGTGACACTGTTATCGCAATTGGTTATGCACTTGCATTAGATGGCGGGCCAACAGTTACTTCTGGAATCATCTCAGCGTTAAAACGCACTATTGAAACTGAGTCAGGTGCACTTAATTCATTGATACAAACCGATGCTGCAATTTCTTCTGGCAACTCTGGCGGACCATTAGTTAACTTAAAAGGTGAAGTTGTTGGCATCAATACTGCTGTTGCCAGGGGCGATTTTGAATCCGCTGCTAACAACATTGGGTTTTCGATTTCTGTAGAAGAAGTATTAGTTGTAATAGAACAACTTCGCGCGCAAGCCAACGGGGCAAAACGCCAAGAGGGTTTCTTGGGTGTAGGCCTGACGGGTCGTGAAGATGGCGGGCAAGGTGCGATTATCACCAATGTTCAGGCCGATTCGCCAGCAGACCTGGCCGGAATTCTGATTGATGACATTGTGCTTTCGGTGGACGGAGAACCGATTGATGGTCAGTTGGGGCTAGTTGCCTCAATTCGTGATGCGATACCTGGCCAGGTCGTAAAAATAGAGGTTTCGCGGGCCGGCAAACGGATGATTTTTGAAGTTACCTTGATCGCTCGAAGCAGCTAAAAACGGCTATAAATATCTGATTTTCTTGGGTTTTGCGGTTTGGGGACTGGATTTTAGGGGGATAGAGTAAACACTTCGTTCACAGCTATTTTTGATAGTTGCAAACGAAGAGGTCAATCCAAAAAATTGATGTCTGTGTGCGCCCGCGTTATTTGCGAGTACCTCACAGCGAAAACTATAAAAGTGCTCCGCAGGCTTTGGCCGCGCGGAGCATTTGTGCGAATAAACGAATTATTTTATTAAACATTTCGAGAAAAGGTTTTGGCCTCATGGCACAAAAAGCGATAGTCGGCGAAAAGGTCGGCATGACACAAGTGTGGAGCGATGACCAACGTGTCGTTCCTGTCACCGTGTTGCGAATTGAGCCAGCTCGAATCGTGCAAGTAAAAACAGGTCTAACTGATGGTTACACCGCCTTGCAAGTTACTTACGGACAACGCGATCCGAAGAAACTTAATAAAGCAGAAGCCGGACATTTCGCCCCGAAGAGTGGCGTGCGCAATGTTGCAGCCGGTCGTCGTCTTATTGAATTGCGACTTGATTCTGTAGATGGTTTCGAAGTTGGCCAAGAAATTAAAGTTGACACACTTGTTGTTGGTGAGCGTGTTGACGTAACTGCAGTGAGTCGCGGTAAAGGTTTCGCCGGAACAATGAAGCGTCACAACTTCAGTGGTCAAGGTGCAAGTCACGGTAACCACAAGCATCACCGCACACCAGGATCAATTGGTTCGTGCACATTCCCTGGTCGCGTGTTCAAAGGTTTGCGAATGTCGGGTCACATGGGTCACGAGCAAGTTACAACTCTCAATCTCGAAGTTGTTCAAGCCGATCTTGAGCGAAATCTTTTGCTCGTCAAGGGTTCAGTTCCTGGTCCAAATGGTGGCGTCGTAATTATTCGTAACGCCGTCAAGGGCGCGGTCAAGGAGTAGCCATGGCAAAGATTGAAATGAAAAACGCAGCCGGCAAAAAAGCCGCATCAATTGAAGTCGCTGACTCAATGTTCGGAATCACACCAAATATTCCAGTGATGCACCAAGTAGTAGTTGCTCAACTTGCGCATCGTCGTTCAGGAACACAAAGCACAAAAACTCGCGCCGAAGTTCGCGGTGGTGGCAAGAAGCCGTTCAAGCAAAAAGGTACGGGTAATGCTCGTCAAGGTTCAATTCGTGCACCGCATTTCAGCGGTGGTGGCGTGGCTCTTGGGCCAAAGCCACGCAAATATTCTCAGCGCACGCCAAAGAAAATGATTCAACTTGCTTTGCGCTCGGCTTTGTCTGATCGTATGAGCGAGAACAAAGTTGTTGTTGTTGAAGATTGGGGCTTTGCTGCTCCAAGTACAAAAGCAGCATCTGCTGCAATAACTGCATTGGGCATGTCGGGTCGCGTAATGATCGTGCTTGAACGAAAAGATGAGAGTGCCTGGAAGAGCTTCCGCAATCTCACTGACGTTCACGTTTTGAGCACACCAGAACTCAATGCCTACGACATTTTGTGCAATGACTGGATCGTATTTACAAAAGCAAGCCTGCCAGCCATGGAGGTTGCAAAGTGAAAGACCCACGCGACATTATTCTTCGGCCGGTTGTTAGCGAGAAAAGTTATTCGTTGATTGACAAAGGCACATACACATTTGAAGTACACCAAGATGCAACAAAACCAGAGATTCGCGATGCTGTGCAATCAATTTGGGGCGTCAAAGTTGTTCGTGTAAACACAATCAACCGTCCCGGCAAGCGTCGCATCACTCGCGGCACTAACCGCATTGGTGTTCGTGATGGATCGAAGCGCGCAATTGTCACTTTGGAAGCGGGAAACCAAATCCCGTTGTTCGAGAACTGATCAAGTAAGGACCGACTCAAGATGCCAATTCGCAAACGCCGCCCGACGAGCCCAGGCCGTCGATTTCAGACAGTCTCTGACTTCAGTGAAGTCACCAAGACAACACCAGAAAAGTCGTTGTTAGCACCAAAGCCATCACGCGGTGGTCGCAACTCTGCTGGTCGAATTACATCACGTCACCAAGGTGGCGGACACAAACAGCAATATCGCATGGTCGACTTCAAGCGCGGCAAAGATGAGTGTGGCGCGAAAGTTGCTGCTATCGAATATGACCCGAACCGCACTTGTCGAATTGCATTGTTGCACTACAACGACGGAACAAAGGCGTACATTCTTGCGCCAAAAGGTCTTGAAGTTGGTGCGCGCGTTGAGAGTGGCCCGAAAGCCGACATTGTTGTTGGTAACGCGTTGCCACTTCGTTACATGCCAGTAGGCACAACAGTTCACAACATTGAAATGCGTCCTGGTCAAGGCGGAAAAATTGCCCGCTCTGCAGGCATGGCAGTTCAGCTTGTTGCAAAAGAAGGTTTGTACGCAACATTGCGTATGCCATCAAGCGAAATGCGTCGTGTTCCAATCGATTGTCGTGCAACTGTTGGCGAAATCGGAAACTCAGAGCACGAACAAATCAAAATCGGTAAAGCCGGTCGTAACCGTTGGAAGGGCGTTCGCCCACAATCACGCGGTGTTGTAATGAACCCAGTTGACCACCCACTCGGTGGTGGCGAAGGAAAGACCTCTGGTGGACGTCCACCAGTTTCTCCATGGGGTAAACCAGAGCGTCGTACTCGCAACAAGAATAAGTCGTCGCAACAAATGATTGTTCGTCGTCGTCGATCCGGAAAGGCACGAGGTTAAATAATGTCACGCAGTCTTAAAAAAGGTCCATTCGTTGACGAGCATCTTCTCAAGAAATTAGATGCAATGAACGCAAGTGGCGACCGTAAGGTAATCAAAACTTGGTCACGTCGCAGCACAATTATCCCCGACATGCTTGGCCACACATTTGCTGTGCATGACGGTCGCAAACACGTACCGGTGTACATCAGCGAATCAATGGTTGGACACAAACTCGGCGAGTTCTCACCAACGCGAACATTTAAGTTTCACCAAAGCCAAGAAAAAGCAGCCGCAGCAGCAGCCGCCGCCGCTGGTCCGTCAGGCAAGCCGTGACCGGTCCAAAATTAAACGAAGCCACACGAGTGGCCGGACTGTCAAGTGGATTTCGCGCTTCGACTCGTTTCGCTCGCTTGTCGCCGTCAAAAGTTCGCGTTGTATTAAATCTTGTTCGCGGAATGGACGTTAAGTCGGCTGACGACTTATTGCGTCTCACTGACCGTGATTCAGCGCACATCGTTCGCAAATTGCTGGCTTCAGCGATTGCTAATGCAACAAATAATTTTGAGCAAAATGCCGAAGAGCTTTACATCAAGGCATGTTTCGCCGATGCTGGTCCAACGCTCAAGCGTTTCCGTCCACGCGCTAAAGGAAGCTCTGCTGCGATTTTCAAGCGCACCAGTCACATCACAATCATCGTTGACAAACTAAGCGATGCGGCACTTGCATTGCGCGAAACACAAAGCGAATCACGCGGTGGGGCAGAGTCTGCTCGTCGTCGCGATCGCGTCGAAGCGAGTCGTGCACGTTCACAAAAATCAAAAGAAGCAACAGCAGATGCAGACGCTTCAGTTGATGCCGAAACACAAACAGCGACGGAGAAGTAAATGGGCCAAAAGATTAATCCTTACGGCTTTCGCCTCGGTGTAACCACCGATTGGAAGAGCAAGTGGTTCAGCACAAAGGACTACAAGGCGTACCTCACCGAAGACTGGAAGATTCGCGACTATCTCAAGGTGCAACTTTCTGATGCTGCTGTTAGCCGCATCGAAATTGAGCGCACACGTGACAAACTTCGAATCGATGTGCACACTGCACGTCCAGGAATCGTCATCGGTCGCAAAGGTCAAAAGGCTGAAGAGCTTCGCGCAGGATTAACAAAACTCACCGGCAACAATAAAGTGCAATTGAACATCACAGAAATTCGTGATGCAGAACTTGACGCAGCACTTGTTGCTCAAGGTGTTGCAGATCAACTTGTAAACCGAATTGCTTTCCGTCGCGCAATGAAGCGCGCAGTTCAGAACGCACAGAAGCAAGGCGTGCAAGGTATTCGTGTTCAGTGTTCAGGTCGTCTCGGTGGAGCAGAAATGTGCCGTCGCGAGTGGTATCGCGAGGGTCGAGTTCCTCTACACACACTTCGTGCCAACATCGATTACGGATTCCGTGAAGCCGCTACTACTTCGGGTCGTATCGGAATCAAAGTTTGGTTGTACAAAGGTGAGATTCTTCCGTACAAATCGCAGACCGATGATCGCATTACCCGTGAAGCTGCAATGGCTGCTGGCGAAACATCGGGTCACTCTGATGCAGCGCGAAAAGTTGTTACTTCAGCCGGACCAAAAGTTGCTGACATTGAAGATGTCGCATTGGTGCCATTGGTCAAAGAAGCCGATCCAGAGTTCGAGCGCTTGTTGGACGAAGAAGAAGATATTCAACGTCGAAGTCACGACAGCCACGAAACACCTCATTTCAAGCGAGAGGCATAATTCGTTATGTTAGAACCACGCAAAGTTAAACACCGCAAACAACATCGCGGTCGCATGACCGGTGTCTCGAAGGGCGCCAACGAACTTGCTTTCGGTGAGTACGGCATTCAAGCCCTTGAACCAGGTTGGATTACCGCACGCCAAATTGAAGCATCACGTATTGCTATGACTCGTCATATTAAGCGTGGCGGAAAAGTTTGGATCAACGTATTTCCTGACAAGTCTGTTACAAAAAAGCCTGCCGAAACTCGCATGGGTTCTGGCAAAGGTAACCCAGAATTGTGGGTAGCAGTAGTTAAGCCAGGACGCGTGTTGTTCGAGTTGTCATACCCAACTGCAGCAACTGCACACCAGGCTCTTAACCGTGCGGCGCAAAAGTTGCCAATCAAGACCCGCATCATTTCTCGAAATGAGGCGATCTGATATGACACGTGAACTAACTGAACTTCGTGAAATGGATCTCGCAACACTTGTTGAAGAGTTGCGCGCGACAAAACAAGAAGCACTCAATTTGCGTTTCCGTAATGCAACTGGTCAATTAGATGACACAGCAGCAATCACGAAAGCGCGTCGTCAAATCGCTCGAATCAGCATGTTGATTCGTGAGCGCGAAATTGTTGCTGCAGAAGCTGCAGGGAAGTGAGCAAGATCATGAGCGATACAACTAACCCAGAAGCAACACCAGAGCGCAACCTTCGCAAATCGCGAGAGGGCGTTGTCGTGTCGAACAAAATGAACAAGACGATTGTTATTGCAATCGTTGAGCGCATCCGTCACCAAAAGTACGAGAAGTTCATCACGCGTACAAAAAAGCTTTATGCCCATGACGAGACAAACAGTGCACAAATTGGTGACCGAGTTCGTGTCATGGAGACCCGTCCGTTGTCAAAGTTGAAGCGTTGGCGCGTCATTGAAATTTTGGAGCGTGCAAAGTGATTCAACAAGAAACCCGTCTTCGCGTTGCTGATAACAGTGGCGCCCGTGAAGTTCTCGTGATCAAGGTGCTCGGCGGTACACGCCGTCGTTATGCATCTATCGGCGACGTCTTTATCGGAACAGTCAAAGATGCAATTCCTGGCGCTGCAGTTAAAAAGGGCGAAGTTGTGCGTTGCGTAGTTGTGCGTGTTGCAAAAGAGAAGCGCCGTCCAGACGGCAGCTACATCAAGTTCGACGAAAATGCTGCTGTGTTGATCAAAGATGATCTCACTCCACGCGGAACGCGAATCTTCGGCCCAGTTGGCCGAGAGTTGCGCGATAAAAAGTTCATGCGAATTATTTCGCTCGCCCCGGAGGTGTTGTGACATGAAGTTTAAAAAAGGCGACAACGTAATCGTGATTGCAGGAAAAGATAAAGGCGCTAAGGGCACCATCTCTGCTGTACTTCCAAGCAAGGGCAAAGTCGTTATCGACAAAGTCAATGTGGCGAAGCGTCACACGGTTGCACGCGGTCAAAACACCAAGAGCGAGATCATCGAGAAGCCAATGCCGATTCATGCATCCAACGTGATGATTGATCAAGGTGGAAAGCCATCGAAGATCGGTTACAAGATCGATAAAAAAGGCAAAAAAGTTCGTATTGCCAAGAGCACCGGAGCAGAAATCTAATGACAACTAATACAGTTTCTACACCGCGCATGAAAGTGCACTACCTAAATACAGTTCGCCAAGAGTTGATGAAGCAGTTGACTTTGACGAACCCGATGCAGGTTCCGACGATCGAAAAAATCGTTATCAACATGGGCGTAGGGCGCGCAACTCAGCAAGCATCTCTTCTTGATGGAGCAGTTGCAGACCTCACAGCGATCTCTGGGCAAAAGCCATTGATCACAAAATCTCGTATCGCAATTGCGTCATTCAAACTTCGCGAAGATCAGCCGATCGGTTGCAAAGTCACAATGCGCGGAGACCGCATGTGGGAGTTTTTCGATCGTTTGTTGTCGGTTGCGATTCCTCGAATTCGTGACTTCCGTGGTTTGTCTGGCAAATCATGGGACGGAAACGGCAATTACACATTTGGTCTTACTGAGCAACTCATGTTCATGGAAGTTCGAGTCGATCAAGTTGACGTGCCGCGTGGCATGGACATCACAATCGTGACAACTGCTAAAGACGATCTTTCAGGCAAAGCTTTGCTCGATGCTTTTGGTTTTCCATTTCGTAAAGGCGAAGAACCAACTTCAGTAACCAAAGCCAAAAAATCTAAGAAATCTAACAAGAAGTAGTCACAGGAACTATCGGAGACCCACTTACTATGGCAAAAAAATCACTCATGATCAAAGCGGCAAGAAAGCCTAAGTTCAAGGTACGCGGCTATACGCGTTGCCAACGATGTGGTCGCGTCCGTGCGGTCTATCAAAAATTTGGACTATGCCGATTGTGCTTCCGCGAGCTTGCGCACGCTGGTGAGATCCCTGGCATCACAAAGGCAAGTTGGTAAACCGTCATGATGACTGACCCAATCGCTGACATGCTCACACGCATTCGCAACGGCAACGTTGCGATGCGAGACGAAGTGTTGATGCCTGCATCCAAACAAAAATCTGCGCTCGCCGAAATTCTTAAGCGAGAAGGTTTCATCGCTGACTATTCAATTGCCCAAGACAATGAAGGTCCTGGCAAAGTTCTGAAGATAAGCATGAAATATGGCGAAGATCGTCAACGAACAATTTCCGGAATCAAGCGTGTTTCAACACCTGGTCTTCGCGTTTACCGCGGAGCAACAGATGTGCCACGCGTACTCGGAGGTCTCGGAGTAGCAGTTCTGTCCACAAGTCACGGACTCATGACCGACCGCGAAGCGCGTAAGCGCAACGTTGGTGGCGAAGTCATGTGTTTCGTGTGGTAATCCAAGAGTCGAACGGAGCAATTAAATGTCACGCATAGGTAAATCTGCACTCGTAGTGCCGACAGGGGTCGAAGTTTCGATCTCGGGCGCCGCAGTAACAATCAAGGGGCCAAAAGGCACCCTTAAGCGTGAACTTCCTGTTGGTGTTTCAGCACGCCGTGAAGAAAATAATCTTGTTGTTGAACGTGCGAACGATGAGCGCGATGCCCGGGCACGTCATGGACTTTCTCGCACTTTGTTATCGAACATGATCATCGGAGTTACCGAGGGTTACACCAAAGAACTTGATATTCAAGGCGTTGGTTATCGTGCAGAAGCACAAGGCCCGAACAAATTGAAACTCGCTCTTGGCTTTTCGCATCCGATTGTTTATACCGCACCAGACGGCGTGACATTCGAAGTGACAGCACAGACAAAAATTGTGGTTAAGGGCAACGACAAAGAAGTTGTTGGTCAAGTCGCCGCGAACATTCGCAGCATGCGCAAGCCAGAGCCTTACAAGGGCAAAGGTGTGCGTTACTTAAATGAGCGTGTACGTCGTAAAGCCGGCAAGACCGGCAAGAAGTAACAAGAAGAAAACTGGAGACTCAACTTTCATGACTAGTGCAGCAGAAAAACGACACTCGGGCCGATTGCGCCGTCAACGCCGTGTGCGCAAGAAGATTCATGGCACAGCCGATCGTCCACGCTTGGCAGTGTTTCGTAGCAACAAGCATTTGTCGGCACAATTAATTGACGATGATGCAGGTCGCACAATTGCTGCCGCATCTTCACTTGAGGCCGATTTGCGAAAAGCAGGTTCGGGTTCAACAGTTGAGGCAGCAGCACGAGTTGGCAAAGCAGTTGCACAACGTGCCAAACAAATCGGAATTAAAAAAGTTGTCTATGACCGCGGTGGATTTTTGTATCACGGTCGTATCGCAGCAGCAGCCCAGGCTGCTCGAGAAGAAGGCTTGGAGTTCTAAATGAGCAATGTCACCCCAGTTCCAGCAGTGCCAGGCGCAGAAGTTCCTGATCGTCGCGAACGCCGCGATCGTCGTGAGCCACGCGAGAAGCGCGAGCCACGTCCACCTGCAAAGGTCGGCGAAATCGGTGAATCACGCGTTGTGCATATCAATCGCGTTGCCAAAGTCGTAAAGGGTGGTCGTCGATTCTCGTTCACCGCACTCGTTGTAATCGGCGACCGTAATGGTCGTGTTGGTCTTGGTTATGGCAAAGCAAAAGAAGTTCCATTGGCAATTCAAAAAGGTACCGAAGAAGCCAAGCGAAATCTCTTCCATGTTGCTCTTGCCGGAACAACAATTACTCACGCAACGATTGGCGTTAACGGCGCAGGTCGCGTAATGCTCAAGCCAGCAGCACCAGGTACTGGTGTTATCGCCGGCGGTGCTGCACGAATCATTCTTGAAGAAGCCGGAATCAAAGATGTACTTGCAAAAGTACTTGGTTCTTCAAATGCGCTCAACGTTGCTCGTGCGACAATCAACGGACTCAAGGGTTTACAACGCCCTGACGAAGTTGCCAAGCGTCGTGGTTTGCCAGCGGAAGATTTCGTTCCAAAAGGAATGTTGCGTGCCTACACAGAACGCAAGAAAACAATCTCAAGTCTCGGAGCGAAATAATTATGGCAGTAGCAAAAAAAGCAGCCGCACCAAAAGCAACTAAAAAAGCAGCCGTCAAAAAAGTAGTTGCAGTTAAAGCAACGCGCAAGACGCACACTGGCCCAACGGTTGTTGTTAAACAAGTGCGTTCACAAATTGGCATCATGCCAAAAACGAAAGCAACGATGCGCGCTCTTGGTCTTCGAAAAATTGGTGACGTCAACACGTTGCCAGATCGTCCAGAGATTCGCGGCATGATTGCACGCGTTCCTCACCTCATTGAAGTAAATCGAAAAGGAGCATAATCATGCGCGTTGACGAAATTGGACCACGCCACGGAGCACGAAAGAAGCCAAAGCGCGTCGGACGTGGTACTGGTGGTAAAGGTGGCAAAACAGCAGGTCGCGGTACAAAAGGTCAATACGCACGTAACACAGTTGCTCGCGGTTTCGAAGGTGGACAGATGCCACTCAAGCAACGCGTACCAAAGTTGAAGGGTTTTAATAACCCGTTTCGCGTTGAATATTACGCAGTCAATCTTGATGCAGTTGATTCACTTGGTGTTTCAGAAGTTGATCCAGCGTCACTTGTGTCTGGTGGTGTTGCACACAAAGGACAAATGATCAAAGTTCTTGGTCGCGGCAAAATTACGCGTGCGGTGAAAGTCTCGGCTCATGCCGTTTCTAAGTCGGCACAAGAAGCAATTGTTGCTGCTGGCGGATCAGTAGTTATCTTGCCTCCAACATTCAGAGGCGTTCGACCACCGGCCAAGGGCAGTCAGTTCACGAACCGCTAGTACAGTTCGTTGGCACAGCTCTTACAACAAATAGCGAGGCAACGTTTTGTCAAAAATTAGCAATATTTTCAAAGTTGCAGAACTTCGCAACAAAATTCTGTTCACTTTGGCGATGCTGGCGATCTATCGTCTTGGCAGTGCATTGCGCGTACCTGGTGTAGACGCTCAGGCAGTTAGTCAACTTCGTGAAGCGTCTAAATCACAAGGTGCACTTGGCTTCCTTAACTTATTTTCTGGTGGCGCATTCGGAAGTTTTTCTATCTTTGCGTTGGGCATCATGCCGTACATCACTTCAAGCATCATCATGCAAGTGCTCACTGTTGTAATTCCAAAACTTGAAGAGTGGCAGCAAGAAGGCGCAACCGGTCAGCGCAAAATTACTCAATGGACTCGTTATGTGGCAATCGGTATTGCCACGTTGCAAGGCGCAGGATTAACTTTTATTTTCGGTCAGGGTCGAGGTTCAGCGTTCTTTAGCTCAAGTAATAGTGCGCCAGATGTTGTGTTGCTCGATCCGTTTATGCCGCGCGCTTTGCTCGTGATTCCGTCACTCGTAGCGGGTACAGCATTATTGATGTGGCTTGGTGAATTAATTAGCCAACGCGGCATCGGTAACGGAATGTCAATGGTGATTTTCGCTTCAGTCGTCAGTGGATTGCCTTACAGCTATTACTCGTTGTTGCAGACACGTAAAAATGTGGTGTTTGTAATCTTGGTTGCGCTAACGATTGCAATCATCATTGCAGTTGTGCGAGTCGAACTCGGTCAGCGGCGTATTCCTGTGCAATTTGCAAAACGAGTTGTTGGTCGAAAAATGTACGGCGGGCAGAACACTTATATTCCGCTAAAAGTAAACCAGTCGGGTGTTGTGCCGATTATTTTTGCTAGCTCTGTGTTGTTGTTGCCAGTTCTGATGTCGAACATGCTTGGTAGTGCAGAAGGTTGGCGCGGATCGATTGCTCGGTTTGTAGATCAATACCTTATTAATAGTCAGAATTTGATGTACGTCTCAGTTTTCGGTCTTTTGATTATCGCCTTCGCATACTTTTATAACTCGATTGCTTTTGATCCGATTAGGCAGGCAGATCAACTACGTAAACAGGGTGGGTTCGTTCCTGGCATTCGTCCTGGTCAACAGACCGAGGCGTTTTTGGGCAAGACAGTTAACCGAATTACGTTGCCTGGTGCAACTTTCGTTGCAGTGATTGCAATTTTGCCCTACATCGTTTTGTGGGTCGGCAATGTTCAATCGTTTCCGTTTGCCGGAACAACCGTGTTGATCGCAGTGGGTGTGGCTCTTGAACTTATGCGTCAAATCGATAGTCAGTTAATGCAGCGCAACTATGAAGGTTTCCTTAAGCAATAATTCATTAAACACGTAACTTCTAATAACGTTTTATTGGTACAGGATCGGAAACAGAACTCATGAGCGTTGGAGTCAGAATCATTATGTTCGGCCGACAAGGTGCGGGCAAAGGAACTCAAAGCGCAAGACTCGCGCAACACTTTGGCGTCCCACATATTTCGACTGGCGAAATGTTGCGCAATGCAGTCAAGCAAGATTCTGTTGTAGGTCGTTTGGCGAAAGCAGTTTTAGAGCGTGGCGAATTAGTTGACGACAACTTGATGGTTTCGCTTGTGCAAGGTCGCATCGGGCAAGAAGATGCGCGAATGGCCGGATATGTACTTGATGGATTTCCGCGCACGATTGGTCAAGCAGCAGCATTCGACTCTTTGACTGAGGCACGACCAGTCGGCTTTGTGATTGACCTTGATGTCGCACGTGAAATTGTTTTAGGTCGATTATCTGGTCGTCGGGTCTGTGAATCATGTTCGACTAACTACACCGCGCCAGAGAACGAGCCAAAACCATGGACTTGTGAAAAGTGTGGTGGAACCGTTGTCCAGCGCACTGATGACACTCAGCAGGCGATAAATCATCGTCTTGATGTCTATGAAGCTCAAACCGCGCCGCTAATTAGCTTCTATCACGGGCGTGGGTCGCTACATGTAGTAGATGGGGTAGGGTCGCCCGACCAAGTCTTTAATCGGCTCAGGTCTGTGGTTGATTCAGGGCAATAAGCGCAGGGTTCAGTTATTTGAAATTCCTTTTAAATCGTTAGATCTCAGGGGTTTGAGAGCACCAACTGAGGGCGATAGCGTGACAAGTCGCCCTAAACGATCATCTGATTGTCGGGCGATGAAAGTAACAAACCAAGAAATTGTTCGGAGAAACTTTGCCCAAAAATAAGGAAGACGCAATCGTGCTGGAAGGCAAGATTACTGAATCCCTACCCAACGCAATGTTTCGAGTTGAGCTAGAAAACGGACACACAGTCTTGGCTCACATTTCAGGAAAGATGCGAATGAATTACATTCGAATCCTTCCTGGCGACAAAGTGCAAGTAGAACTAACACCGTATGACCTCACAAGGGGTCGTATTACTTACCGATTTAAATAAGAAGGCGTGCAGTGAAAGTAAGAACCAGTGTTAAAAAAATATGCGAGAAGTGCAAGGTTATTCGTCGGCACGGTCGCGTTATGGTGATCTGCGAAAACCCACGTCATAAGCAACGTCAAGGCTGAGCGAGAGAGACAAGATGGCACGTATTTCAGGAGTCGACATTCCGCGCGAGAAGCGCCTCGAGATTGGTCTTACCTACATTTTTGGTATTGGTCGCGTAACCGCGAAAAAACTTTGCAGCGAAACTGGCATTAGCCCAGACACTCGTGTGCGCGATCTAACTGATTCTGAAGTCAACAAGATTCGTATGTTTATTGAGAACAACCTCAGCGTCGAAGGTGATCGTCGTCGAAATGTTCAGCAAGACATCAAACGCAAAATTGAAATTGGTTCATACCAAGGCACTCGTCATCGCAAGGGTCTTCCAGTTCGTGGTCAGCGCACACACACAAATGCGCGCACACGAAAAGGTCCGAAGAAGACGGTCGCTAACAAGAAGATGGCAGTGAGGAAGTAACCATGGCCGATCCAAAACCAAAAACTCGCAAGCGTAAGCGCGAGCGACGCAACGTCTCAACAGGCATTGTGCACATCAAGAGTTCGTTCAACAACACGATTGTTTCAATTACTGATACAGAGGGCAACGTAATTGCGTGGGCATCTTCTGGTGGTGTTGGCTTTAGTGGTTCACGCAAGTCGACTCCGTTTGCTGCACAAATGGCAGCAGAAAAAGCCGGTCGTGCCGCAATGGAGCTTGGTCTTCGTCGCGCAGAAGTTCATGTAAAAGGTCCAGGCTCTGGTCGCGACACAGCGTTGCGTCAAATCCAAAACCTTGGCATTGAAGTTTCTGGAATCAAAGATGTTTCTCCGGTTCCACATAACGGCTGTCTTGCGCCAAAGAGAAAGAGGCCGTAACTCATGGCTCGTTACACCGGTCCAAAAGTTCGTATCTCGCGTCGTCTTGGTATCAACGTTTTTGAAAATACAAAGGGCTCAAAGGCTCTTGAGCGTCGTCCTTTTCCACCAGGTCACCACGGTCGTTCGCGTCGTAAGGGCGCTGGCAGTGAATACCTTGCTCAGTTACAAGAGAAGCAAAAAGCAAAATACATCTATGGTTTGCTTGAGCGTCAATTTCGTAACCTCTACGAGAAGTCAGTGCGTTTGACAGGCCCAACAGGCGAAAACTTGTTGCGTCTTCTTGAACTACGTCTCGACAATGTTGTTTACCGTGCCGGTTGGGCTGCATCTCGCCCTCAGGCTCGTCAGTTCGTTAGTCATGGACTTGTCAAAGTTGATGGCAAGCGAGTTGACATTGCGTCATACACATTGCAAAAAGGTGAGGTCGTTACTCTTTCTGAAAAGGCGAGCAACATGATCATCATCCAACACAACATCGACACGCTTGGTCGCAAAATGGTTGGCTGGCTCGACCTCGAAGATGCAGGCAAGCAAGTTACCGTTCGCGAATTGCCAGTGCGAGAGCAAATTGATGTACCAGTACGTGAACAATTAATAGTTGAGCTTTATTCAAAGTAATCCCCAATAAGAATGGTCTGAGGAGAAATCATGCTTGTTATCCAGCGCCCAACAGTCGAACCAATCGGCTCGCCAGCAAACAACCGTCAAAAGTTTTCGGTTGGTCCACTAGAGCCAGGTCTTGGCCACACAATCGGCAACTCGTTGCGCCGAATGTTGTTGTCATCTATTCCTGGTGCAGCAATCACATCTGTGAAGTTCGAATCGGCTTTGCACGAGTTCGACACAATTGAGGGTGTCTCACAAGACGTCACCGAAATCATTCTTAACTTAAAAGACATCGTTCTTATTTCTACATCAGATGACCCAATTGTTCTTTCAGTAGACGTAAGAGGCCCAATGGATCTCACAGCAGGCGACATTCAATGTCCGCCAGATGTTGAAATTCTTAACAAGTCACAGAAAATTGCCACACTCTCAGCAAAGGGCAAGCTCGTGTTTGACCTCACAGTTGAGCGCGGCAAGGGTTACATGTCATCTGACCGTGACGGTGCACGCAAGACAATCGGAATCATTCCGATTGATGCGATTTTCTCACCAGTGCGTCGCGTAACTTTCGAAGTTGAGCCAACTCGTGTTGAGCAATCAACTAACTATGACAACCTTGTTATCGACATCGAGACAGACGGTTCAATCACTCCGGTTGACTCGCTTGCATCGGCTGGCGCAACATTGCGTTCACTCGTAGACCTTGTTGCCAACCTCACTGCAGAGCCAATGGCTCTTGAACTTGGTGAAGTTGTTGGTTATTCAAGTGGTTCGGGCGATCTTGACATGCCAATCGAAGATCTTGATCTTTCAGAGCGTCCTCGCAACTGCTTAAAGCGCGGTCAGGTCAACACGATCGGCGAGTTGCTTACTCGTTCAGAAGAAGACTTGATGAACATCACAAACTTCGGTCAGAAGAGCTTGGATGAAATCAAACAAAAACTCGATGAGCGAGGACTCTCGTTGCGCATCTGAGCGCACGAGATTTTTAGCTGAGCGATCAACAGAACTTTATTAATTAAGGAGACGATTCAATATGCCAGGAAGACCACGCCGCGGACCTAGTTTTGGTGGTAGCTCGTCGCACGAAAGATTGATGATGGCAAACCTTGCTTCATCGTTGTTCGCTGCTGAAGGCATCGTAACGACAGAGACAAAAGCAAAAGCTCTTCGTCCAATCGCCGAAAAATTAATCACGAAAGCAAAGAAAGCTCAAGGCACAAGCCCAATGCGCGTTCATCGCATTCGTCAGATTCAGAGTTACCTGCGCGATAAAGAAATGACAAACAAACTTGTCAATGTCGTTGCGCCTCGTTACACAGAGCGCAATGGTGGCTACCTTCGAATTTTGAAGCTCGGCCCACGCCATGGTGACAATGCCCCAATGGCGCGCATCGAACTTATTTAGTTCGAACTAACCCTGCATCACTGACGATGCGTCGCGCACGATTAGTCGTTGCATATAACGGCGAGTTGTTTCATGGCTTTGCGATTAATCCTGGTGTTGCGACAATTGCTGGCACACTCGGTGGAGCATTACAACAGATCTTTCAAGAACCCGTGCCAGTTGTTTCAGCAGGTCGCACCGACACAGGAGTACATGCCAAAGGTCAAGTAGTTAGTTGTGATTTGCATGATCATGTTGATCTCGTGGTGTTGCAAAAGCAACTCAATGCTTTATGTGGGCCCGAAATTGTTGTTCGAGAAGCAACATGGGCCAAGGATGATTTTCACGCTCGGTTCTCAGCAATTTGGCGTCATTATCAATACACGGTTTACAACGCCGAGTATCCGGATCCATTTTTGGTGGCGACGGCTTGGCATGTCATTGCGCCGATCAATTTGCGTGCAATGCAGTTGGCTTGCGATCCGATAATTGGCACGCGAGATTTCTCTGCTTTTTGTCGTCGACCAAAGCCCGATCTTGAACCAGATCTAGAAGACCCAGTTCTAGAAAACTCAGTTCTAGAAAACCCAGGTACATCCGTGTCAGGAGCGCGTGAAATTTCGTTGAAACGTTGTGTGATGCAAGCAACTTGGCGAAATCAGGGTGATGGAATCTTTACATTTGATATTCGGGCCAATGCTTTTTGTCATCAGATGGTCAGGTCGCTAGTTGGCACATTCATCGAAATTGGCACTCACAAGCGTCCGAGCAGCGACATGATGACGCTGATCAGATCGGGCGATCGGGCCGAGGCTTCGCAATTAGCCCCACCACAGGGGTTGTGTTTAGTCGAAGTGGGTTACCCAAATATCGAGCCCGTGGTTAGCCAGAAAACTGCCTAAACACCATATTCTCGTTGGGCCGATTGTGATTCGGCTGGTTTCGGCCCTATCATTACGAGGCCGTTAAAACGAGTGCGAAGCGCTCTCTGGCGGTTGCTAATTCTAGATCTCAAGGAACTTTTCATGCGTACATATTCTGCAAAACCAAGTGACGTTCAGCGCGCTTGGCATTTAATCGATGCCGAAGGACTCGTGCTCGGCCGTCTTTGCACAGAGACCGCAACTTTGCTTCGTGGCAAACACAAACCGATGTACACACCAAGCATGGACACTGGCGATCACGTTGTAATTATCAACGCATCAAAAATCGTTCTTACTTCAGGCAAAGCCGATCGCGAAATGGTCTATGACTACTCTGGTTACCCAGGTGGTTTGAAATCAGAAACCTACGGACATCTTTTAGATCGCAAACCTGGTGATGCAATTCGTCGTTCGATTCGCGGAATGTTGCCAAAAGGAACACTCGGTCGCGAGATGTTGAAAAAGTTACAGGTTTATCCAGGTGCAGAACATCCGCACGCAGCGCAATCACCAAAAGTGCTTGAGCTTCCGCACGCCAAGGCTCGCTGAGCCGAGCATTAGAGAACAAAGGACAAACTCGTGGGAACAAAGCCACTAACTCAAACAACAGGTCGTCGTAAGCATGCAATTTGTCGCGCACGTTTGCGACCAGGAACCGGCATCGTAAAAATCAACGATCGTGTTTTTGAAGAATATTTTCCGTCTGAAGTACAACGCAACTCTTCAACAGAAGCATTGCGCGTAACCAACATGGTTGGCATCTACGACATTGACGCCGACATTATTGGCGGCGGAATCGCCGGACAATCTGGTGCGTTGCGCATGGCGATTGCCCGTGCACTTGTAGAACTTGATCCAGAACAACGACTTGCATTGAAGAAGGCCGGACTACTCACACGCGACTCACGTCGTAAAGAGAGCAAGAAGTACGGTCTCAAAAAGGCGCGCAAGGCGCCGCAGTACACCAAGCGTTAATTCACTTTTCAAACAGCATGGTTTATGCCGTGCTAGCGAACCGAGTTTTAGTTTTGCGTGCTAGAAACAGCGGGTAATCAAATGTTGAAATTTGGAACCGACGGAGTTCGTGGCGAATTTGGCACTGAACTAACAACTAGTTATGTCGCCGCACTTGCGCGCGCAGCAGCCAAAGTATTGCAATGCCAACTCGTTGTTATTGGTCGAGATACTCGCGAGTCTGGACTTGCGTTAGAAGTCGCAATTGCTGAGTCGTTGACTCAACTCGGCGTTGAAGTGCATTTAATGGGAGTCGCACCAACGCCTGCAATTGCTCACGCTGCAGCAACAGGTGACCTTGTCGCGTTTGCGATTACTGCTTCACATAACAGATATTCGGATAACGGTGTAAAGATTTTTGGCAACGGCGGACGCAAACTTTCTGATGACGAAGAATCTCGAATTGAAGCCGAACTTGCCAACGAACTAGCCAAAGAAACAGCCGGTTCAGCGGTTGCAAATCAGGGTACGTCACATCCTGAATACCTCGAAAAGTATTGCGCTTCGTTAATTGCAACTGTTCCCAAAAATGCTTTAGCGAAACTTCACATTGCTTTAGATTGTGCCAATGGGGCATTAAGCAATGTCGCCCCAGATGTGTTTGGTGCACTTGGTGCAACGGTGTCGACAATTCATGCGGCTCCGAACGGGCAAAATATTAATCACGAGTGTGGCGCTACAAATCCAGCGACGCTGAGCGAAGTCGTCAAAAATGTAAAAGCACATGTCGGCATCGCTTTTGATGGTGATGGCGATCGATTAATCGCAATTGACAACACCGGATCAATAGTTGATGGTGATCACCTGTTAGCAATCAGTGCACGAGAAATGAAACGCAACGGAACACTGCGCAATAACAAAGTTGCCGTAACCGTGATGACGAATATTGGGTTTCACCGAGCGATGACACAGGCAGCGATCGAAGTGATCACAACTCCTGTCGGAGACCGATCGATACTCGCAGCGATTAAAGACAACGATCTTTCGTTAGGTGGCGAACAAAGCGGACACATTATTTATCACGACCTCGCAACGACAGGCGACGGCTTGCTTGCTGCGATACGACTAGCTGTATTGGTCGCAAATTCGGCACAGACTTTTAGTCAGATAGCTAGTGACGCGATGACGAGCTTTCCGCAAGTATTGATCAACGTGCGTGTCGCTAAGCGCACTGAAAATATTGAACAGCTTTTTGCTGAAGAAATTTTACAGGCAGAAAAAACTTTGGCTGATAACGGAAGGGTGCTTGTTCGCCCGAGTGGCACCGAACCAGTAGTGCGCGTGATGGTTGAAGCATCGCAACACGAAATCGCAGAGTCTGTTGCAACCACGCTTGCCAATGCCATTACTGCCCGTCTGAGTTAATCGCGAAAGTAGACTAGAACCCATGTGCGGAATTATCTGCGTGCTCAGTCGGCCAACGCGACGAGCGACCCCGACTTCAAAAGAGATTCTGGATCTATTAGACCTTGCAATAGTTGCCGGCTCAAAGAACAAGATTGACGAACTTTCGAAATTGGTGACCAGGGCCGACGCTCTTTTACGGGGCGATGCTGGCCAGTTTTGTTTAGCCGACAATCATCAGTTGATCGCTGCGATGACTTCGCGCCTCGACCAATTAGACGCAGTCATTGTTGGTTATGAAGACACTATTGAGCACTCAGCAGAAGTTCAGACATCGCTGTCAGAACTTGCGTTGCAAGAAATTATTAGCGCTAAAGATGCTCTCTGGGAGTTACGCAATGATCGCATCCGCACGGCTCGACTTGTCGATGCACTGGCTGGACAAGGCGCTTCAAATACTGCTCGCAGTGGATATTTTTCGATTCAGCAAGCGTTCTCTGGTTTAGATCGGCTCGAGGTTCGCGGTCGAGATTCGGCAGGTGTGCATGTTTTGGTTTGGGGTCACGGATTAAAAGCCGCAGACAAAAATGTCAAGACATTGTTAGCGAACCGAAGCGAAGATTCATTGTTTATGTCTGGCGCAGTTCGAATAACAGATAATGCTTGGTCATTCGTTTATAAAGCGGCTGCAGAAATCGGCGAACTTGGCGACAATACTCGAGTAATGCGCAATGCAGTATTGGCAGACGATTTGTTGCGCCTATGTATTTCTCAACCAAATTCGCAAGTTGCAGTGCTTGCCCACACCAGGTGGGCGAGTGTCGGCATTATCTCTGAGCCAAACGCCCACCCAGTCAATAGCGAAGAACTTGAGCGCAAACATACTGATGCTTATTTGGTGGCTGCACTAAATGGCGATGTCGATAATCATGCCGATCTTCGTGCCCAAAATAATTTGCGAGTCGCTGGTCCGATTACAACTGATGCAAAGGTTATTCCAGCCTTGATTTCACGTCGGTTAGAAACGACCGCTTCGCTCAGCGATGCATTTCGCGAAACCGTTTTACGATTTGAAGGATCAGTAGCGATTGCTGCCGCAAGCGCCAACGAACCAGAAAAACTTTTACTTGCATTGCATGGCAGCGGACAAGGACTCAGCATCGGTCTTGCCGAAGATCGATATTTAGTAGCCAGTGAACCTTATGGAGTTGTTGAAGAGACACTCAACTATGTGCGAATGGATGGTGAGGCGCTCGGTGACCCGAATAATCCGTCAAGCCGTGGACAAGTTGCAACTTTGTCTGTTGCTGATGCGGGCGAACTTGACGGAATTATCTTGCAGTCATATGACGGCAGCAAGATCGCACTCAGCGCAAGTGATATTTTGACAGCCGAAATTACGACTCGCGATATAAACCGCGGCGAACACAAGCATTTTTTGTCGAAAGAGATTGCTGAAGCCCCACAAAGTTTCAGCAAAACACTGCGCGGTCGAATTGTCGAGAAAAA
>Ga0208942_1000123_pt1 | contig 36621 bp, 35 predicted proteins | sample GreLakmeSU08MSRF_FD_187704 | JGI IMG/M metagenome (GOLD analysis project Ga0208942, IMG submission 187704) | Freshwater lentic microbial communities from great Laurentian Lakes, MI, USA - Great Lakes metaG SU08MSRF (SPAdes) | ecosystem: Environmental > Aquatic > Freshwater > Lake | place: Great... | reverse complement strand
GATCACTACCACCGTGAGATCGCTTATGTACCTAAATGGGATGTTGGCTTAGACAACGTTGGTGTGGACAAAATTGAAGAGGCAATCAAGCGTCCTGCTTTAAAGATATTGGGAAGATGTAGTAATCATGAATTCACATCTGATGAAATGGTCGAGGTTGCCCATCGCGAGCTCAGTGATCTTGTGACTGTCACTCATTCAACATCGAGGGATTCACTTATTGAAATCTCAGCACTTAATATTTCAAAAGGAACAACACTTGCAATGATGGCAGAGCGTCTAGGTCTAACAGCTGAGGATTGTGTTTCCTTTGGTGATAATCCAAATGATTTCTCAATGCTTGAATGGACAACTCGTTCTTATGCAATGTCAGATGGGCATCCAGATGCACCGTCATTTGCTAAAGGGATAGCAGAACCATGTGAAGCCGATGGTGTCGCAAAGATCATCGAAGGACTCTTGGATCTTCCCGCCTAATAATCACTCGATTTTTCGCTAGGGCTAAATTCGGGTAATCTCTCCCACGGAGGGCTCGCATAGCGGCCGAGTGCACCGGTCTTGAAAACCGGCAAACGAAAGTTTCGTGGGTTCAAATCCCACGCCCTCCGCCATTTTTGTGAAGTTGTGGCTGAGTTCATACCCCTTTAGCGGGAATTGATCTAGCCACTTTTTCATGTCCAGAGGAGACTTAGCCCCAAGTAACAAACAGGCTTACACCAGGGGAGTTGTACATGTCAGGTGTTTTTTCACCAACGCGCGCCAAGATTAAAGAGCGCACGCTTCGCACAGATAAGTGGTGGTTACAACCACTTGCAACTTTCGGAGTCTTAATCTCCTTCGTTATCTATGCAACCTTCCGTGCATTTGAAAATGCTAATTACTATGTGGATCACTTGATCTCACCTTTCTATTCACCATGTTTGTCGCAGGCCTGTGTACCTGAGGCAACAATGCTTGGTTTCACACCAGTGAGTGCGCAAATTTTTAACTTTGCATTATCACCAGCGCTAATCATTCTTATCTTCCCACTTGGTTTCCGTATGACTTGTTACTACTACCGCAAGTCCTACTACCGTTCATTCTGGATGTCACCACCAGCATGTGGAGTTGCAGAACCTCATAAGACATATACAGGTGAGACACGATTCCCATTAATCATTCAAAACTCACATCGTTACTTCTTTTATGCAGGTTTACTGTTAAATGTAATTCTTACCTACGACGCAGTTATCTCATTTAAGAACCCTGAAGGTCAGTGGGGGCATATGAGCGTCGGTTCACTTGTTCTTCTTGTGAGCTCAACGATGTTGTGGTTGTACTCAATGTCATGCCACTCATGTCGCCACACAATTGGTGGCCGTTTAAAGAATTTCTCTAAGCACCCTGTCCGTTACAAGTTATGGTCTTGGGCGTCAGTACTTAATCATTCACATCAACAGTATGCATGGTTCTCATTAGCAGCTGTTGCATTCGCCGATATCTATGTTCGCCAAGTTGCAACTGGCGCATGGACTAACTTCTACTTCTTCTAAAAGGAAATCGACTATGACACTAGAACGCCATACATACGATGTCCTTGTAATCGGTGCCGGAGGTGCTGGATTACGCGCTGCTGTAGAAGCACGTGAATCAGGACTTCGCGTAGCAATCATTTGTAAGTCTCTATTTGGTAAGGCCCACACTGTTATGGCTGAAGGTGGAGCCGCAGCATCTATGGGAAACGTCAATGACAAAGATAGTTGGATGGTTCACTTCCGCGACACTATGCGTGGTGGTAAGTTCCTGAGTCATTTCCGTATGGCAGAGATTCATGCGAAGGAAGCACCAGATCGCATCTGGGAGCTTGAAACGTGGGGCGCTCTCTTTGATCGCACTAAAGAAGGAAAGATTTCACAACGTAACTTTGGTGGACATGAATACCCACGCCTTGCTCACGTTGGTGACCGCACAGGCCTAGAACTTATTCGCACCATGCAGCAAAAGATTGTTGCGTTGCAGCAAAAAGATGGCCGCGAAACCGGTGATATGGAAAGTGGAATTAAGGTTTTCGCAGAGCTAACTATCACTGACATTCTTAAGGAGAATGGAAAGATTTCTGGTGCTTACGGGTACTGGCGTGAATCTGGCGAAGAGGTCTTATTTGAAGCACCTGCAGTTGTGATTGCAACTGGTGGCGTTGGAAAGACTTTCAAGATTACCTCTAACTCATGGGAAGGTACTGGCGACGGACATGCACTTGCATTAAAGGCTGGTGCAAACCTGGTTGACATGGAGTTCTTGCAGTTCCACCCAACCGGAATGGTGTGGCCACCATCTGTTCGCGGAATTTTAGTAACTGAATCTGTTCGCGGCGAAGGTGGAGTTCTAACAAATAACCTAGGCGAGCGATTTATGTTCAAGTACATCCCAGATGTGTTTAAAGATAAGTACGCAGACAACGAAGCAGAAGCAGATCGTTGGTATGTGGATCAGGACAACAATCGTCGCCCCCCTGAGCTATTGCCTCGAGATGAAGTTGCGCGCGCAATTAACACAGAAGTTAAATCAGGTCGCGGCTCAGAACATGGCGGAGTTTTCCTCGATGTTTCAAAGCGCATATCTGCAGAGATTATTAAAAAGCGTCTACCTTCTATGTGGCACCAGTTCTACGAGTTAGCTGGTGTGGACATCACTAAAGAAGCGATGGAAGTTGGCCCAACATGTCACTATGTAATGGGTGGAGTCGAGGTAGAGCCAGAGACTGCTGCTGCGATCGGAGTTCCTGGCTTGTTTGCAGCGGGTGAAGTAGCTGGTGGAATGCATGGTTCAAACCGTCTTGGTGGAAACTCACTATCTGATCTTTTGGTATTTGGCCGCCGTGCCGGAATGGGTGCGGTTGAGTACCTCAAGAGCAACGGTAAAAACCCAGTAAGTGATGAAGCAATTCACGCAGCTGCGGCAAAGATTCAGGCACCATTTGATCGTGCCGGTGGAGAAAACTCCTACGCGCTTCATGCTGAATTACAGGAAGTCGCCCATAATCTTGTCGGAATCATACGAACAGGTGCGGAACTAAAGGATGCAATTGAAAAGATTGCAGAAATTAGAAAGCGCAGCGAAAATGTTGCAGTTGCTGGCGGACGTAAGTTTAATCCAGGCTTTCACTTGGCATTTGACTTAGACAACATGTTGCTGGTGGCCGAGAGCACGGCTAAGTCAGCCGATGCCCGGGAAGAGTCTCGCGGTGGTCACACACGTGATGATTTCCCAGATATGGACACCAAGTGGCGGCAGCTTAACCACATTTCATCATTTGATGGCGTTAAAGTTACAGTTCGTGGACAAGCCCTTCCTCCGATGCCAAAAGAGCTCTTTGACCTCTTTGATATTCACGAGTTAGAAAAGTACATGACACCGGAAGAGACCTTGAAGGGTGGTTCCAACTAATGGCACGTAATGTGAAACTTCGTATTTGGCGTGGAGATTCAATCGATGGTGGTCTTAAAGATGTTGTTGTTGAAGCAAACCCAGGTGAGGTTGTTTTAGATGTAATTCACCGTGTTCAAGCGACACAGATGGGTGACCTAGCAGTTCGTTGGAACTGTAAGGCTGGTAAGTGTGGATCTTGTTCTATGGAGATTAACGGCAGACCAAGCCTTGCATGCATGACACAAGTTTCAACCTTTGGTGAAGAAGAAACAATTACAGTCACACCACTTCGTGCATTCCCAATCATCAAAGACCTTGTTACAGATGTTTCCTTTAACTACAAAAAGGCTATGGAAATCCCCGCTTATGAGCACCCTAAGGATTTAGCACCAGGTGAAGCTCGTATGCAACAGATCGATGTTGAGCGCTCACAAGAGTTCCGTAACTGCATTGAGTGTTTTCTTTGCCAAGATGTGTGCCACGTTGTTCGTGATCACGAAGAGAACAAGAAGTCATTTGCTGGTCCACGCTTCTTTATCCGTATCGCAGAGCTAGATATGCATCCACTTGATATGTTGAAAAATCGCAAGAAGACTGCGCAAGAAGAGCACGGTCTTGGAATGTGTAACATCACCAAGTGTTGTACCGAGGTCTGCCCCCAGCACATCAAAATCACTGATAACGGAATTATCCCTATGAAAGAGCGTGTTGCAGACATTAAGTACGATCCAGTTCGCTGGTTAGGTACAAAGATCCGCAAGCGCGAGGGCTTATAATTTTTTCATGACGTTACTGGTCCGTTGGGCCGCATTGGCACTTTCCTTTTGGGTTGCCACAGTATTAATTCCTGGAATTAACGTCCAAGGTGGCTTCACAACATACCTCTGGGTCGCACTGATATTTGGTTTGCTCAATGCAACGCTAGGTTCCTTGCTAAAACTTCTCACACTTCCTGCAGTTATTTTGACCTTAGGACTATTTCTTGTAGTTGTTAACGCATCGATGCTGATGTTGGTTTCACGTTGGAGTGACAAACTAGAGGTTGAAAACTTCTGGGCTGCAATCTTTGCTGCAGTAATAATCAGCGTAATCACCAGATTGGTTTCAAGTGTCGGCAAGAAAGCACTCCCACTCTGAAATCCTTAGTGTTGGTTTCAGTCGGCGGCATCGCTGGGACTCTTGCACGTTATGGCATCGGTGCGATCTTTCCCGATGATCGCCGAGGCACACTGATTGCAAATGTTGCTGGCGTAGCGTTGGCGGCCGCTTTACTAGTGTTGATGGAACGCCGTGGAATCAGTCAATTACGCCTACTTCTACTCCCTGGATTCTGTGCAGGTTTTACAACTTTTTCTGCAGTTACAGCACACTCTCTTGAACCTGTTGAGGGTGGAGCGCTGTTTCTAGCAAGCAACGTATTTCTTTCACTGATTGCGGTAATAGTTGTGCTTCCATTGGCGCGTAAGTGGATACCGGTGCGTTCATGAAGATGGCGTTAATTGTTTTTGGGGCTGCAATTGGCGGGCCTATGCGATTTGTTGTTGATCAAAAAATTCGCACCTACACAACCAAACCATATGGAATCTTTGTGGTAAATATCCTTGGATCATTTCTTCTAGGCCTTACCTACGGCAGAGTCGAAGAAGGCTTTGATCTCTTTGCAATTGGCTTTGCTGGTGCTTTCACAACATGGTCAACATTTATGTTGGATATCTATCTTGCCTATGAATTGAAGAGATATAAAGAGGCAGCAGCAAACCTAGTTATGTCGTTAGGTTTTGGCTTGTTAGCCGCGTGGATTGGATTGCAGTTAGCACTAGTTTGACTTTACTTGAGGGAAGCCATCCAGGCTTCAATCTCATCTGGGTGATGAGGAATGTGCTCGCTTAAGTTAAGGCAACCATCTTCTGTAACAACAACATCATCTTCAATACGGATACCAATTCCGCGGTATTCAGCAGGGAATAGCTCATCATCAGGTTGGATATAAAGACCTGGTTCAACTGTTAAACACATTCCAACTTCTAATACTCCATCTCGATACTGCTCTGCTCGCGCGTGAGCGCAATCATGAACATCCATACCCAGCATGTGGCTAACACCGTGCAAGGTCCAACGCTTATGAAATCCAACCGCTGGATCCATAACCTCATCCAAAGTCATCTTGATGATTCCCATATCAATTAACCCTTGTGCCAAAACTGTATGACTAGCTTTGTTAATTGCTAAGAACTTTTCACCTGGTTTTATCGCTGCAATACCTGCCTTTTGTGACTCATAGACAAGCATGTATAGAGCGCGTTGGGCTGGTGTGAATTTTCCATTGATAGGCAATGTTCTGGTGATATCTGCTGTGTAGTACGAATCAACTTCAACACCAGCATCAAGCAGCAAAAGATCTCCATTTTTCACAGCTCCATCATTGCGGTTCCAGTGCAACACACATGCGTGTGAACCAGATGCAGCAATCGTGTTGTATCCAAGATCATTTCCTTCAATACGCGCACGACCAAAGAATGCAGCTTCCACAACTCGTTCTCCGCGAGGAGTTGTTACAGCCGCCGGAAATGCGCGAATAACATCGTTGAATCCTCGATGGGTGGCATGAACAGCCTTTTGCATCTCTGCAATTTCATAATCATCTTTAATTAAACGAGCAACTGAAACAAACTCAAGTAATTCAGCTTCGCGCGCATGTGGCTTAATTGTTGAATCTACGGTCTCATCAAAGCCATGAAGTGCAACAGCTTTGGTTCCCTTAAGGAAAGCTTCTAACTCTTCAATCTTTCTAACTTCAATGCCATAACGCTCAGAGGCTTCTTCAGTTGTGAAGCGACGGCCAACCCAGAGTTCACCATTTTTTGCATCTGTATAGAAAGCAGCCGTGTCACGGGTTGATCGCGGATTAATAAAGAGAATTGGTGCGTGGCCAGAACCACTTGGTTCCATTACTAACACTGAATCAGGATTAGCTTCAACGCCTTGCACACCGGTGTAGTAAGCAAAGGCGGTGTGGGGACGGTATAAATAATCTGTGTCATTGCTGCGCTGCTTTGCACCCCCACTTGGAAGAATTAAACGTAATCCAGTAAAGGCGGCAGATAACTTCTCGCGGCGCTCGATGCAGTGCACAATTACCTCATCTTGATGAATTCCAGTTAAAGGTGTTGGTGCCCAGCCCGTAGACATGAACTCTGCAAACGCTTCAGATGGTGCAACATCGTAAACACGCTTTGCGCCTCTATCTAAAGCCTTATCTGAATTCTCCATGGCTTTAGCCTATAAGAGGTTTTCGGAAATGCTTTATTTGACTGTAAAGACGATCTCCTTAGAGGGCGTGGTTACTAATTTAGGCTTAACAACAATAAATCGAGCTATGAATGTGTACTTTCCCTTTGAAAACGCAGGTGCATCGACCTTGTCGCCATACTCGTTAATAAAGCTCTTGGGCTTGCTGCAAAAAATCATTTCTTTTTCGCCCACCCAGGCATCTTTACCTTGAGTACCTTTTCCATTACCTGGTTGCACATAGACCGACTGTGCTTCGTTCTTATCCTTAGAATACAAACCAAACATCACATATGCATTAGGGAAAAAGTATGACTTATCGATTGTGTATTTAATGTAAACATCTTTACAACCCTTTGGATCCATTGTTACTGAATCAACAACCGTGTACGTAACAACTGTTTTCTTGTTATAAACAATTTTGTCTGTAACCGTAACAGCGCTAGCTGGCGAAAGGTTTGAAGCAAGAAAAATTAATGCTAGGGATAAGATACGTAGTTTCATTGGGAAAGCGTAAATTCCAGAGAGAAACCTGTCAAAAAATAATCGCGTTTAAAGTGAACGGAAGGTGAACACACCAAGTATTTTTTGTTTGACATATGCAATACATTTACCTAATGAAGCTGATGGCCACAATCGTGACTGGGTGGATGCTGACTGTTGCAACGATTATTCCCTCACAAGCACAATCAAATAGTGCATTCTCTGTTCACGAGATCACACAGGAGTCAGCACCAAAGGCAACGCTGGACATTCAAAAAGATCCAACGGGTGGTTTTAATGTTCAAGTTGTAACGACAAATTTTGTTTGGCGACCAGAAATGGCCTCCATGCAACATTTTCCGGGAGAAGGTCACGCCCACGTTTATTTAGATGGTCGTAAAATAATGCGCATCTACAATGAATGGTTTCACTTAAATACCTATCAATTTTCCACAAGAGCTGGGGAACAATTACTTAGTATTGAATTTGTTGGTAATGATCACGCCCCATACACAATCCAAGGATTACCAGTTGGTGCTGAACAAATAGTTGATGTCCCAAGTGATGAGATTCAACCTGGTTCCGGAGATAACAACACACTGCTCTTCGGCTTGATCTTTCTTGTGGTGCTTGGCGCGGGAGGCTTACTTTTTAGGCTTCGCCGAGGCAAGTAAGACGCTGCCCACCTGAGGTTGTATTCTTTACCCGTACAAGGAGACGTCGCATAGCCCGGTCGAGTGCGCCTCACTGCTAACGAGGTAAGGTGTAAAAGCCTTCAGGAGTTCAAATCTCCTCGTCTCCGCAAGTAATACCAATCAAGGAGATCTGTTGCCTACATTTAAAATAGCAATTGTTGGCGCAGGACCTGCAGGTTATTTCGCTGCGCAAGCTCTCCAAAACCTAGCTAATGATGATCGCGTATTTGAAATCCACATGATTGAGCGCTTGCCAACCCCTTGGGGATTGGTTCGAAGCGGTGTGGCGCCTGATCATCCAAAGATTAAAACTGTTTCAAAGGTCTTTGAAAAGATTGCATCGCAAGAGACATTTAGATTGTTTGCAAATGTAGAGATTGGCAGTGATATTTCTGTTGCACAGCTACAAGAAAAGTACGACGCAGTCATTATTGCAACAGGATCTTCACAAGGTAAGACACTAGGCATCCCAGGTGAAAACCTACGTGGATCCTTATCGGCAGCCACTTTTGTGCCTTGGTATAACGCCCACCCAGACTTTGTTGGTGTTGATACACCATTAGATGCCGACACCGCAGTTGTTATCGGTGCTGGCAATGTTGCAATGGATGTTGCGCGCATGTTGGCACTAGAGCCAAGTGAGCTAGACCCAACGGATACCGCAGATCATGCAATTGATGCATTTAAGAAGAGCAATATCCGCAAGGTCTACATGAGCGCTCGCCGTGGACCAGAGCATGCTGCATTTACATCACCAGAATTGCGCGAACTACCAAAGCTTGAACACACAAATGTTGTGATTCAGAAGGCTGATATTGAAGCAGCGATTGTTCGCGCTGGGGATGCACCTGAAAAAGATGTAAAGAGCAATTTGGATGCGATGTTGTTAATCGCTCAAAACCCAAAGACCGAGCATGAACGCACACTGCAATTTCTATTTCAACACACACCGAAAGAGATTCTGGGAACAGATTGCGTTGAGGGAGTTGTGTTTTCAACACCTAATGGTGATGTGACCATTAAGTGTGGCCTTGTTATTACCGCTATTGGCTATCAAGCCCAGGGCATCGAAGGCGTTTCGTATGAAAACGGCAAGGTTGTTAATAACGATGGTCGCGTAAAAGACAATTTGTATGTTGTCGGTTGGGCAAAGCGCGGCCCGTCAGGTGTGATCGGTACTAATAAATCAGATTCTGCCGCGGTTATAGAGCTTTTGATATCGGATTTAAAAAGCCCAAAGAGCGCTGGCGACATCTCGGAGCTACTAACCCACCAGGTTGTTGTTTCGCAGTTGGATTGGCAAAAGATTAATGAAGCAGAGGTTACAGCCGGTGAAGCAAAGGGTAAACCTCGGGTTAAGAGTGTAATCCGAGCTGAATTGCTGAAGCAGGCTGGTTTGTAACCTGCCTCACTCTGCCAACACCGAGTCGTAACCTAAAATTCAGTTAAGTGAAATCTAACTCTGATTAGATGCTTTTATGAAAACAACCCTCTCAACCCGCAAAATCTTTAGCTGGGGCTCACTAGCTCTAGCTACATCGCTACTAGTTTCACTACTAGTCCCCACTGCGCAAGCAAACACATTCTCACTTCCAAACGCGCCGACAAATGTCACCTCTTATATTGGCGCTAAGGGCATCGTCGTTAGATGGACACCATCAGCAGATGTTGCGCCATCAGTTACTGGTTATGTAGTTTCAGCAGGTGCGGGCTCATGCCCAATCTATGTTCCTGCAAGAAACAACTCAGTCGTGACTATGCCTGTAGTTCTTGGTCAACCAGCGGGTACACCTGTTGTTCAAGCTGTTAATGCATACGGTTTCTCAAAGCCAACTAAGTCCAGCAAGAGCTACACAGCAGCTGAATTAGCAACTGTAGCTTCATCATTTAATAAGGCTGTTCAGGTTCTCCAGCTCAGCGACCTCCACGGTGCAATTGAAGTGGGTGGCTCATTCGGTGCGCCTCTACTTGTAAGCAACTGGGATGCAGATCGCAAAGCCAATGCTGCAACAGTTGCATTCACATCAGGTGACAATATTGGTGCTGCTCCTCCAATCTCGACAGAGTTCGAAGAGCTTCCAACAATTGAAACTCTTAATGCAATGAAGCTAGATGCTGGTGCATTTGGTAACCATGAGCACGATAGAAACCTTGCACACGTTCAAAAGATTATTGGGGCCTCTGATTTCCAGTGGGTAGTCTCAAATTACAGCGAGGGTTCTCTCTCTGTTTTAAAGTCAGGCACAAAGCAAGCAAAGAGCTTCACAATTATTGAGCGAGCAGGTGTAAAGATCGGTGTCGTTGGTGCCAATACATCAGAGACAATCGAACAAGTTTTCCCAGGAAACCTTGATTACACAGACGCATCAGGTGCCAAGAAGACAATCATAATCGACCCAGGTGTTACTGGTATCAACCAGGCAATTGTTGATGCAAAGGCAGCAGGCGCCGACCTTGTGATTGCACTAGTTCACCAAGGGTGGCTAGAGAACGCCGATGGTGTTTCTAAGGGTGTTTTGAACACAATGGCAGCACAAATCAAGGGCGCTGCTGCAATCTATGGTGGTCACAGCCACCAGAGTTTTGCATCAGTAATCCCTAGTACCGCACGCGTTGCACCAGTTGTCATAGGACAAACTCGTAACTCAGGCGTTGAGTACACACGCACTCAGATTTGTATGCGTGGTGGAAAAGTTATTGGTCAGTCAATCGAGCACGTATTAAAGGCTGCATCGGCAACAATGACTACCGGTATTGTCTCAACAGTTACAACACAAGATGCAGCTGCTGCTGCAATGGTTAAGAAGTACAAGGATCAACTATCTGCGAAGCTTGATGTAAAGATCGGTCAAGTTTCAGGAGTATTCCCACGTGGAGGTTCACCAGCTGTAGAGCGTTCAGGTGAAACACCAATGGGTAACTACATCGCAGACTTGATGCGCGCTAAGTACAAGACTGACTTTGCAATCCAGAATGGTGGCGGTATCCGCGACACATTCCCTGCAAAGACATATAACCCTGCAGCAACAGGACTTGTTCGCACAGGTACTGGTCCACTAGATGTAACACTCGGTGACGCGTTCACTGTGTTCCCATTTGGTAACCAGATTGCAACAACAGTTGTTACAGGTACAAACCTTTGGAAGGCTCTAGAAAACGGTGTTGGTGGTAACTATCCTGGTGATGGTCGCTTCCCACAGATTTCTGGATTCAAGTTCTCGTTTGATGCTTCAAAACCAATTGGTTCACGTATCGTCGAAGTTACAAAACTAGATGGAACTGCAATTGCTAAGGATTCAAAGGAGTACACACTTACAACTCTTGACTTCGTAGTCTATGGTGGCGATGGATATCTCAATGTCTTCACACCATCACAAGCCAAGGTTCAAGGCGCACTACTAGATGTATTTGTAGATGCACTGAAGGCTGACCTAGCTGCTAAAAAGGTAACGCAAGTTCCTGCAGCAGATGGCCGAATCAAGAAAGTTGGCTAATACTTAAGTAATCACACAAAGGGCGCCCGATGATTCGGGCGCCCTTTGTTTTGCTCAATTGTGAGGGATTAGAGCCCATTTGGGTCAGGTATAAAAAACAGGTACTATTGCGCTTCACAAATAAATAAGCGTGCGTAGCTCAACGGATAGAGCATCTGACTACGGATCAGAAGGTTAGGGGTTCGAATCCCTTCGCGCGCACAAGTTAAGCTCTCGGTGCCTTTCACACCGAGGGCTTTTCTTCTTTTAGTAGGGTGCTCTCATGAACACAGTATTGCTGACAGGCTTTGAGCCTTTCGGAACAGCAACCTCAAACCCTTCAGGTGAGATTGTTAAGCAGATTAGCGGTGACAACATTATTACCGCGATCTTGCCTGTGACATATAAGCAATCTGCGGAACGCTTATTGGCATTAATTGCAGAACATAACCCAGATGTAGTTATCTGTTTGGGCCAAGCCGAAGGTCGCACGCACATTACTCCTGAAAAAGTTGCGATCAATTTAGATGATGCGCGTCTTGCAGATAATGAAGGTGTGCTGCGCAATGATGTGAAGATTCTTGAGAATGGACCTGACGCATATTTCACGACTCTTCCTGTCAACAAGATGGTTGAAGCAATCAAAGCAAAAGGAGTGCCCGCGGCTGTTTCATTAAGTGCTGGTGCTTTCTTATGTAACCATGTTTTTTATGTTGCACAGAGTAAGTTTGCAGGCACAAAGGTGCGCAGTGGTTTTGTTCATGTGCCATTAATGGATTCGCAGGCTCCCGAGTTTCCGGGGTTACCTACGATGCCGTTACATCAGATGGTTATAGCTGTGCGAGCTATGCTCGAAGTGCTTTAGCAAACTCGCGGAAATCTTCAACAAGTAGATCAATCTCTTTTTGGCCATGTGCCAAAGAGATTAACCACTGCTCATCAAGTCCTGGAGGAGTGATGATTCCGCGGTTTAGCGCAAATAACCAGTGGGCTTCTGCAATACCAAAGTCTGTTGCTTTGTAGTCACGGTAGTTGCGAACAGGCGTTGTGGACCATGTAACACAGCCCTTTACGCCAAATCCAACGGTGTGTGCAGGTAGTTGGTACTCATCAATGATTTCGCTGATGCGATCCAACGCTTGCTGATTAAGTGCTTCAGCATCAGCAAGTGCTTCATCGGTACAAAGGCGATTAATTGCGCGAACACCAGCCATTGCGAGGGGATTACCGTTGAATGTGCCGAAGTGCGCCATCTTGCCATTTGTTACAAAATCCATGTACTTCTTTTTTCCACCAAATGCAGCCAAAGGAACTCCGCCACCAATTGATTTAGCAAGAGTAATTAGATCTGGCTCAACACCAAGTCGAACAGATGCACCATGTGCACCAGCTGTTAAGCCTGTCTTTACCTCATCAAAGATAAGAATGACGTTGTACTCATCGCAGAGTTCACGAACACGCTCTAGGTAGCCAGCATCTGGCAGGATGATTGCAAGGTTTTCTAGAACTGGCTCAACGATGAAACAAGCAATCTTTGAAGCATTCTTTTCAAACATTGCTTCAAGTGCAGGGGCATTGTTGTAAGGAACAACGTAGATATCGCCTGGAACTAAGTTGGAATCCATCACCGCAGTTGGCTCTTCTGGATCGCCAGCCTTGTCTAGAGGCGGTTTGGCTGAAACAACAAAGGGATCGTAGCTACCGTGGTAACCGCCTTCGACCTTAAGGATTCCCATTTTATCTGAGGCAGAGCGTGCAACACGGACTGCATACATTGTTGATTCAGTTCCGCTGTTAGTAAAGCGAACCTGATCAATCTTAAATCGATTACAAATCATTTCTGCAGCATCAGTTGATGTTGGTGATGGTGTAACAAAAAGCATTCCTGTGGTTAAGGCACCTTGGATCTCTTCGACAACAGTTGGGTTTAAGTGTCCTGCAAACATTGCACCAAAGCCCATTGATAGATCTAGGAGCTGGCGACCATCAACGTCGGTCATGTATGCGCCCTTGGCTGAGACGATTGAGATTGGATATGGATCCCAGTGCTGGAAGCTTGATGTAACGCCTAAGGGCATAGATTTAAAGGAACGGCAGCTCTCTTCAGCGCTCTTGCCAGTACTTTTAGTAAATAGTTCCCATTCTTGCTTGAGAATAGCTTCAACCCGTTTCGGGTCTACTGGAACTGATGTTGTAGGGACGAATCTATATGTTTGCTTGTGGTTACTCTGTGTCAGCATTTGTAAAACTTGTACGGCAAAGGTTTCAGCGTTTGAAACTCGTTTGAGAAGTACTCTCCCGGTTCGTTTTAGTTAATTTCTTAACTAGGTATAATTCTCTCACTCTTTAATTAAAAAGCAACCCCGTTACACTCAGGGCATGCGTAAAAGTCGGGCGTTTCTAGCCTTTTTATTGGCTTTTTTGTCAATAAATGGGATTTCTTACGCATCCGACACAATTCCCTTAAGTTGTGCAAATAAGACAAATTATGCAATTCGTGTATCTAATGTAATAAAAGGGTGTGAGAAAACTGAACTTTCATTGGGTGCGGGTGCAATATCACGCTCACTAATCCGCCCAGACAAACTAGATAAACAACTTATGAATCGTTTCAAGGCAGCCCAAGCTGCTGCAAAAATAGATGGACAAGCTTTGTACGTAGCTTCAGGTTTTAGACCTCTTGAACGTCAAAAAGTTTTATTCGCACAAGCAATTAGAAAATATGGAAGTGCACAAGAGGCAAGCAAATGGGTTGCACCACCGCTTCTTTCACATCATCCATGGGGCGTTGCAATAGATGTTAACTATCCAGATGAACCAGTTGGTGCAGGGTGGTTAGAAATCAATGGTTCAAAGTTTGGTCTATGTCGCGTCTTTGAAAACGAATGGTGGCATTTTGAACCAGTAATCGCACCTGGTTGGAAATGTCCTGCATTGGTTCCTGATGCATCCTTTAGTATTGATTAACGAAGAAAGAGTGCACGTAATCTGCGTGATGTAACAAATAATCCAGCAGCAATCATCACTACAAAGTATGCAATGTGAACAAGAACTCCTGAAGTAATATTTCCAAACCAGAATGCTCGAACCAATTCAATTCCATGCCACAACGGCAAAGCCATGATGATCTTTTCTACCCAATCTGGGTAGACAGAGATTGGGTAGAGGGAGCCAGAGAACAAGGTCATCGGTAGCAGGATGATGTTGATGAAGCCCATCTGCTGGTAGGTCTTAAAGTAAGAGGTGACAGCCATTCCGAAAGAAGCGAAGCCAAATGCCACTAGTGATGCAGCAGGAATTGCCAGCAGCGCCCAGATGCTAGGGGTGAGACCAAGTGCGGTGACGACAGTTAAGAAGCCAAGTGAGTAGACCAGGCCGCGAATCAGAGCCCAACTGATCTCACCGAGTGCGATATCCAGAGGCCCAAGAGGTGTGGAAAGCATTGTCTTATATAACTTGGATTCATTGAGCTTCCAGAAGACATTCCACGTTGAATCATAAATCGCACCATTCATCGCACTATTTGCGAGTAAACCTGGTGCAATAAACAAGGTGTAATCAATTGTTGTGCCACCGGTAGAAATATCGCCGACAAGATTTCCCATTCCGTAACCAAAAGCTAATAAGAAAAGGACTGGCTCAACAAATCCTGTTACAACAGGAATCCAGTTAGTAGATCTAAATGCCAGCCAACCTCTTTCTAGCAACACATGAGGACGACCGGCATACATCGCCGTAGATTTACTTCTTTCTGCAATTTCAACGGCAGCACTCACTTTGCCAACCTCCGTTCAAATTGGCGCATTGCGAGGGTAAGGCCAATGACTACTAAGGAAGTTAAAAAGGTTAAGTGAACAGCAATCATTAGGTTGCTGACTCCGTAATCAAATGCCGCTTCACGACCTAGTTCTGTGGCGTGCCACAGCGGAGAAATCCAACCAATTGGTTGTAAATAGATGGGCATTGAAGACAAAGGGAAAAATGTTCCAGAGAATAAGAACATCGGCATGATTACCAGGCGGCCAAGAATATTAAAGAATTGATCCACTTTTTCAATTCTTGCTGCAGCAAACAAAATAATGGCACCAAAACCGCCGCCGCCAAGAACTGCAATTGGGATGAGCAAAATACTTGGGCCAAACTCCACAACATTAAAAGCGAGTAGAAGTGCGTAATAGATAGAAACACTAAAAATTGCCCGACATAGAGCTGATAGATAAACACCCAGAGCAATTTGACGTCCAGTAATTGGTGTTGCATTTTGGGCAAAGAATAGCTTGCGCCATTTAAAGCCTTCAATAGTTGGAAATATGGTTTCATCCATAACTCCTGCAATTGCAGAGTTAGCCAAGAGAGCAGGTGCGATGAAAGCAATGTATTTAATGCCGTTTGTACCACTTGTTCCAGAGCCTTGTTCAACTAGAACGCCAATACCTACACCCACGGCGATCAAGTAAAACAAAGGGTTTCCGATGTCTACGGCAGCGATAATCCCCTTCCACTTAGATATAGATTTCAAACGTGCTGAAGCTATATACAGCGCACCAAAGCGTTGAATCTGAGGAACATCAATACCTGTGTTCATTCAATCAGAGTTCTTCCAGTTAGACGCAAGAAGACATCTTCTAAAGAAGAGCGTCGAACTAAAGATGTTGTCGGGTGCATTTTTGCTGCAGTAATTTGTTCTAGTAGTTTTTCGCCATCTTCGGTATACATCAATAAACGGTCTGGCAAAGTTTCCATGCGCTCACACATTTGTGACAACTGCGGTGCAACCTCTTTATTACGGTCACTACCAAAGCGAACTTCAAGAACTTCTTTGCTTGAAAACTCTTTGATCAAACCTTGTGGCGTGCCCTCTGCCATGATTGCACCCTTGTCCATTACAACAAGACGATCACACAACTGTTCTGCCTCATCCATGAAGTGTGTCGTTAGAACCAGAGTTACACCTTGTTCTTTCAAACGGAATAAGCGATCCCATAAAATATGTCGTGCTTGTGGATCAAGCCCTGTAGTTGGCTCATCAAGAAGTAAAATATCGGGTTCGCTGACGAGGCCACGTGCAATTGTTAGGCGACGCTTCATGCCACCACTGAGGTCTTCAACCTTCACATTACGCTTTTCTTCAAGCTGGGCAAACTCCAGAAGCTCTTCAATCTTTGCCTTAATGAACTGCTTTGAAAGACCAAAGTAGCGGCCATATATGAATAGGTTTTCGCTAACTGTCAGTTCACCATCTAGGTTGTCTTGCTGTGGCACAACACCTAGGTGCGCACGAACAAGAGGACCAAACTTTTCAGGATCTCTATCCAAGATCTCAACAGTGCCCGATGTGCGGGTAGATGTTGCGGCCAAGATGCGCATAGTGGTTGATTTACCGGCACCGTTTGGACCCAATATTCCGAAGGACTCACCCTTAGCAACATCAAAATCGATGCCGGCTACAGCGGTGAAATCCCCGAAAACCTTGGTCAACCCACGTACAGATATGAGTGGTTTAGACATTCTTCTATTCTACCTGAGTATTGTTTGCCTACGTGCTATTCATAAATGAACCATCCCATGACCTCACCTATAACGATGTCTTCATAATGCCAAGCAGATCTGATCTTTCATCGATAGATGCAACCAGCACGACAATTTCCTTACATTCGTCGTGGAATAATTAACTACATGAGCCAGAAGCCAACCATCATCCTTGCTACAAGCAATGGAGTTGGAATGGGTCACCTTGCGCGTGCAAGTGCTGTTGCCCTTGCTCTAAAGGATGTTGCTAACCCAATTATTGTGTCGATGGCTGGCGGCATTGCAGAGGTTCCTGCATTTATGGGAATTCGTTGCGAATACATTCCGGGTCGAGATCGAATGTGGATGAGCCGTGAAAAGTGGGATGTTTATTTACGCGATCGCCTATTGGCATTAGCTGAAGAAACTGGAGCAAAGGTTTTGTCATTTGATGGCGTTGTTCCTTATCCAGGAGTAATCGCAGCAAAGAATGCCAACCCACAATTGAAGTTGGTGTGGGTGCGCCGTGGATTGTGGCAAAAGAAGCCGCAACGTTTCATTTTAGGGTTGCAATCAAAGATGATGGACAAAGTCATTGAGCCAGGAGATATTGCCCGCGCTTATGACTTTGGTCCGACATCAAAGCGCAAAGACTCTGTTTTAACCTCACCTGTTTCGCTTTTTCGCAAAGAAGATGCGATGTCACGCGATGATGCGCGCCGCGCACTTGGTTTAGATCTCAACCGCCCAACGGCGCTTGTCCAACTAGGCACGGGCGATAGCGATGTGAATGAAAAAATGACGGCTGCATTATCAGGATTACTCGGTTGGAAAGATTTGCAAGTTATCTTGACCAAAGCACCAGTTGATAAAGATGGTAATTCACTTGCACCAGAAGGTCTTGATCTAAAGGTTGTTCGTTACTTCCCCCTTGCCAAGGTATTACACGCCTTTGATGCTGGTATTTGTGCAACCGGCTATAACGGTGTTCATGAACTATTGCCAGCTCAAGTGCCAACTGTTTTTGTTTCAAATATCCGTGGAACTGATGATCAAGAGGCACGAGCACAGTGGTGCAATGACTTTGGTTTTGCCCTGCGCGCTGACCAAGCAGATTTAGTTGACATCACCGAGAAGGTAAGGATGTTGCAGGATCCTGCCGTTCGGAAGCGTTTGTCTGACAAGTGCGCAGAGCTACCCAACACAACTGGCGGACAAGAGATTGCTGCAATGTTGTATGAACTGGCAGTCGAACAAAAGCCGGTTCGTTCTAAGACACTTACCTTCGCTCGCCTCATGGCACAGGATCACATCAATCGTGGTCTGCGCCATGTTGCAAACCTTGGTTTGCGCCGGGTTGCATTGGTCTATCGATTCCTAAACCCTCACATCAAGGTGCAGGAGATTGATCAAGCACCACCGGTGTTTGGTAGTCATACTGCTGCTGCTGATTTACACCCATTGATTAAGTCGGCAACCAGGTATGAGCATTTGATTGAAGGCGCTTCGGCAAATTACAGAAAACGCCGCGAAGAGATAGCATTTGCAGCCTACGGAAAAGAAATGATTGTGACTAAAACAAAATGAACCTTCGCTCTTGGATTAAAAAGACCCAGGCAGGTCGCATAGTCTGGCGGGTGATTATTGGTGTTATTGGTGGCGGAATAACTGCGGCGGGCTCTGTTGCATTAATTGGCCCAGGTCCAGGAATCCTCATTCTCTTGGCAGGATTAGGTATTTTGGCAACTGAATTTGCATGGGCTGGTCGAGTCATGATGCGTACCAAGGAAATTGCAGCAAAAGCGGCAGAACGAACTGGCATGAAGCCATGGGTTAAGTACTTTTTTATCTCTGGTGGCGCAGTGGTGTCTATCATCACGATTTTCATTTATTACAGTCGGTAGTTCACAGGTAGGCTTGGCGAATGACTAGAGCCGATACTTCAGTAGAAATTCATGATCTCATTGCAGAGCGTCGTAGCCCACGTTCACTTGACGCGATGGCAACAATGGATAATCAAGACTTACTTGCAGTGCTTGAGGCTGCTCGTTGGGCGCCATCTTCTAACAATCTTCAGCCATGGCGATTAATCACAGGCAAGAGAGATGACGTAAATTTCACTGCGCTGCTTGAATGCCTTGTGCCCTTTAACCAAAGCTGGTCAAAGCGCGCAGCTGCCTTTGTTGCAATTGCCGGGACTCCAGCACAGGCAGATGGAACAGCAATACCAACATTTATGTATGACTGCGGATTAGCAGCAGCACAACTAACAATTGAGGCTCATCATCGCGGATATGTTGTTCATCAGATGGCTGGCTTTGATCATGAGAAAGCTGCACTGTTATTTGATGGCGCAGTTCCTATTGTGATTATGGCTATTGGTAAGCAGGCACCTGCAGAACAACTGGAAGGTCCTGCATATGATCGTGAAGTTGCACCTCGATCACGCAAAGATCTCTCAGAGATCGTTATTGCAGGTTTGCCTAACTAAAAACTAGAACGGATCTCCCATAGATCTGGAAAAGTTGGATTAAACAAGGTACTGCTTAGGTAGGCAACTCCGCTTGATCCGCCGGTTCCGATTTTGTGGCCGATTGTTCTTTCCACCATTTTCACGTGGCGGTAGCGCCATTCCTGCATTCCTTCATCGATATCTACCAAGCGCTCACACACCATTGCAGATTCAGGATCATTGCGGTGGACTTCGAGCAACACCTCTTGCACTGCAGTATTTGCAACATATCCCGTTGACTTATCGCGATCTAAAACATCCTTCGGAATTGCATGACCACGCTTTGAAATATAAACAAGGGCTGAATCCCACACGCTATTACGCGTAGTGATTTCCTTAATCTGTTCTTGAATATCTAGCGGTAAGTGTCCAGCCATCTTGCTATCGCGGCGGCCTAGCAACGCTTCAACCATTCTGAACTGTGCAGATTGGAAGCCGCTAGATGATGAAAGATATGAACGGAAGGCGTTGAACTGCAGGGGTGTCATAGTTTCTAGGATGTCGATTTGCGTGACACAGACCTTAAGGATTGTTCGAATACGTCCCAAGATAGCTAGCGAGTAATGTGAATCCCCTGATTCCATTGCAACTTGTGCTTGCTTGAATTCATGAATTAATTGTTTGAACCACAATTCATATGTTTGGTGGATGATAATGAAAAGCATCTCATCATGTTCTGGGCCAGTAGATATCGGACGCTGGAGTTTAAGAAGTTCATCAACTGCTAAGTAGGAGGTGTATGTAAGTGCTGAATCAAAGTTTTCGCTCATGTGACGCGAGACCCACCTTCTACTGCCTCTTTATAGCGGCCAGATGCCACTAAATCCCGCATACGTTCAAACCCATCCCAGATTTCAACATATGAAGTTGGAAGGGGAGATATTGCTAATCGAATTGAATTAGGTGTTCTGTAATCAGGAATTACATTTGAAATCGTGCGCATAGCCACACATATTTGCGCTGCATCTGGATGAACAAGAGAGATGTGTCCTCCGCGCTCTTTAGCATCACGCGAAGTGTTTAATTCGATGCCAAGTGTTGCTAACCAAGCGTCATATAGCTCGATCATCATCTGGGTTCCAACAGCTGCCTTATGGGCGATTGCATCGATGCCAGCTTCTTTAATCATTGAAAAGGCGGTCTGCACGCAACGAATTCCCATTAATGATGGGCTAGCAATCTGGAATCCACGAATTGTTTGTGAACGCTCAAAGACTGGCCCCATTTCAAATTGTGCATCTTGCGCGAACCAACCTTGGATAGGAACCTGTAATTCACTTTGCACACGCTTTGAAACATAGAGCCAAGCAGGTGAACCAGGACCAGAGTTGCCGTACTTGTATGTGCAACCAACGCAAAGGTCCACACCATTTGCATCCAGGTTTAATTCAATTGCTCCTACTGCGTGGCTTGCATCCCACACAACCAGAGCACCAATTGCACGGACCTGATCTGTGATTGATTTTATATCTGTTCGCGCACCTGATCGGTACTGAATAACTTCAAGAGTCACCATCGCAACATCATCATTTAGATATGGTGCAAGGACTTCAGTCGTGATTCGTTCATGTTTTGCAATCGCTGGGTCTTCATTATCAATAATGACGAGCTTTAAGCCAAACTGCTTTGCGATTCCATCAAGGATGTATCGATCAGTTGGAAAGTTAGCTGCATCAGTAATAATTGTTTTGCGTCCCGGACGCGCGTGGATTGCAGCAAGGCAGAGTTGATAGAAATTAACTGATGTTGTGTCACAGACCAGAACTTGTCCTGGCCCAGCACCTAATGCTGCTGTACCTAATAGATCACCAGTTGGCTGTGCTTCATCAACCCAGTGGCTCCAGCCCGTAACGACTTCAGGACCCCACTCTTTGGTCATCAAATCATTAATTGCTGTAATCGTTGCTTTTGGTAACCGTCCTAATGAATTACCGTCGAGGTAACACATTTCTGGGTCTGAAATCACGAATTGAGATTTGAAATGGGCTAAAGGATCATTTTTATCTAGCTCTAGCGCGTATTCGCGGTCAGTTACCTTCATGAGGGAAAGGTACGCTCTCCTACCGTGGCGCGCAATGTTGTAAACATCGAAGATGTCTCTAAAGCCTTTGATATCAAAGAGCTCTTAGTAGGCGTCTCTCTTGGTGTTTCCGAAGGCGATCGCATTGGAATTGTTGGACGAAATGGTTCAGGCAAAAGCACATTAATGAGGGTTATGGCAGGAATCGAACCACCTGATTCTGGGCGTGTAACAAAAGCAAACACCTCAAAGATTGGGTTGTTATCACAAGTTGATTTAGCAAATCCAGAAAGTACCGTTGGTGAAGTTGTATTAGGCGATACTGAAAAACACGAGTGGGCTAGTGATCCAAATATCCGTGAAGTGTTTACTGGATTGTTTGGAAGCTTTGATGATCACATCTTTGATCGCAAGTTTGGACAACTATCTGGCGGAGAGCGCAGACGTGTTGGCTTAGCAAAGTTGCTCATTAATGAATTAGATCTAATTCTTCTCGATGAGCCAACAAACCACCTAGATGTTGAAGGCGTTGCCTGGCTTGCTAACTACATTAACAACAGACGAGGTCTAGCAGTTGTTGTCGTAACGCATGATCGTTGGTTCCTAGATGCGGTAACAGAGCGCACCTGGGAAGTTGTTGAAGGCAAAGTCGAAGAGTATGACGGTGGCTATAGCGCATTTGTATTATCTAAAGCAGAGCGCTCCCGCCAAGCATCTGTTATGGATCAGCGACGCAATATGTTGATTAAGAAAGAGCTTGCCTGGCTTCGCCGTGGCGCACCTGCAAGAACTTCAAAGCCTAAGTTTCGTATCGATGCTGCAAATGTTTTGATTGCAGATGAGCCAGCACCACGTGATCAAGGTGAGTTATTAAAGTTTGCACTGAACCGCTTAGGTAAGACTGTGTATGAAGCACACCATGTTCAGGTAAAGCTTGGCGATAACGAACTTATCGATGATTTGTATTGGAACGTTGGCCCAGGAGATCGAATTGGTATTGTCGGCGTAAACGGTGCTGGGAAAACAACTTTGATGCGCACCTTGACCGGTGAGATTCAACCAACTGCCGGCAAGTTGGTAACTGGTGTGACTGTTAAGGCTGCGTTTTTAACTCAGCATTTAGATGAGTTAGATCCAACCTGGCGAGTACTAGAAGCGGTTGAAAAGATTGCTAACCGCGTTGAACTAGGTGGTGGACGTGAACTATCTGCCTCACAACTATGCGAACGATTAGGATTTGATCGAGAATCACAATGGACCCCTGTTGGTGACTTATCAGGCGGTGAAAAGCGTCGCTTGCAGCTAACTCGCTTATTAATGGATAGTCCTAACGTTTTACTGCTTGATGAGCCTACAAATGATTTTGATATCGAAACATTGACCGAACTTGAAGATTTGCTGGACAGCTATGGCGGCACATTGATTGTTATTTCTCACGATCGTTACTTTTTAGAGCGTGTTTGTGATCGTTTTGTTGGATTACTGGGAGATAAAAAAGTTCGTGATTTACCTCGTGGAGTAGATGAATACCTAGAACAACGTGCTGAGGCATTGAACTCTGTTGAAGCTGTTGTTAAGGAAAAGAAAACTTCTAGCGCTGCAGAGCAACGACAGTTAAAAAAGGATCTAACCCGCCTGGAACGTCAGATGGAAAAATGTGCCGTGGCTATCGCAGCCTTAACTGCTGAGCAAGAGAGTGCAGCATTTGATGCCGATCGCCTAGTTGCCATCGCTTCAGAGCTTGTAGTTTTGAGCGCAGAGGCAACGAAACTTGAGGAAGATTGGCTGCTCGTCACGCTTTCTTTAGAAGGTTGAGATAAAATTACTTCATGAGCCAAATTTCACATGCTATTGAAGTAATTCTCTTTCGCTCTCGCTTTTTACTCGCTCCGCTCTATCTAGGTTTAGTGGGCGCATTAGTTCTTCTCACATATCGATTCCTCATTGAATTCATTCACATCTTTGAAAAAGTTGGTGAATCTAGCGCTCAAACCTTCACATTAGATCTACTAGCTCTACTAGACCTAACCTTGCTCGCCAACCTGATTTTGATGGTCATATTTGCTGGATATGAGAACTTTGTTTCACGCATTGATGTGGCAACAGAATCAAAGGATCGTCCACACTGGATGGGCACAATTGACTTTAGTGGTCTGAAAATTAAGTTAATTGGTTCACTTGTTGCAATTTCGGTCATTGAGCTACTAAAGGATTTCATTGAGCTTTCTGGCGACGCTGAAGTTGGCGAAGGAACTGTGTGGCGAGTACTTATCCACCTTACCTTTGTTCTTTCAGGCGTTTTATTTGCGCTCATGGACTGGATCGCAGATAAGCGCGAGTTCAAGGGAACCCACGCCTAAAAGTTCATTCTAGATTTACCAAAGGTTTTCTCTGCGTCCCCTAACTGTTTGGGGACGGTAAACAACAATTCTCCCAAACCTCTACTAAGGAATGGGAAAAATGAAACTAACTAAGCCAATCTTGGCTGGCGCAGCGGTTGTAACAGCGGTGGCATTTGCAACCTCCGCTTTTGCACTTGTTGGCAATAAGCCAGTTTATGTTCTTTCAAAAAATCCAGCAGTTGACATCAAAGTTATTGCAACTGTAGGTGACGCCGTCACAGGCACAATGGTTCGCGGTATTCCAGATGGAATGGGCGCATACGACAACGGTCGTGGCGGAATCTCGCTTCTATCTGTTCACGAAGTATCAACAGGTAACGCATTTGCGTTGAAGAGCAAGTCAACAACTGCTCCATGGGGAACTTCAATCACAAAGTTCACAGTAAGCAAGCAAACTCAGGCTGTGACTCGAGTCGAACAATTCATGCAGAAGGTTAACTTCTACAACTACACCACAGGTAAGTACCAAGAGACTCCAGCAGGAGCAGCACCAGCAGGTGCAACACCAGGTTTCTTTGACTGGGGCATCAGCCGTTTCTGTTCAGCAACATATGCAGCTGCAGGAACATTCATCCATAACGGAATTGGTTATGCAGGGGGATTGTTCTTGTCAGGTGAAGAAACAGGCGATGAGTCTCGTGGATTCGCATTTGATGAAGAGGGAACCGGATACCAGCTTCCACGTATGGGAATGATGTCATTTGAAAACATCATGCCATCACTAAAGCCAGGTGCTAACACTGTAGTGATCGCATCAGAAGATGGATCAGCATCAGACAGCCAGCTCTATGTTTACGCCGGCAAGAAGCAGTCAACAGGTACTGCAATTGATAAGGCAGGCCTTACAAATGGTGATCTACATGTTCTAAACATCCCAACAGTTAAGAGTGACAATCTATTCCGTACAGCAGTTGGCAAGAACAAGAAGATGCCAGCAGAGTTTGTAAAGGTTGACTGGAACACAACAACTTCAGCATTTGCCAAGGAATCCCGCGAAAAGGGAACAGCAATGGCACGCGTTGAAGATGGCCACTGGGATCCAAGCAATCCAAATGTTTTCTACTTTGTAACAACAGAGTCAAACAAGGATCCAATTGCAACAGCACCAAACCCAGCTACACCAACTGTTACTCGTGACGGTGGAGCGCTATGGCGTTTAACTTTCAAGGATGCACAGAACCCAGCAGCTGGAGCAGAGCTTGAAATGTTGCTTAACGGTGGAGAGTCTGTTTACATGTCAAAGCCTGACAACATCACAGTTACAGAAGATGGCAAGTACATCCTGATTCAGGAAGATCCAGGCAACAACGCATTACTAGCACGTATCGTTGCTTACCGAGTTTCTGATTCAAAGCTTGCTGTAATCGCACAATTTGATGCAAACAAGTTCACCGTTGGTGCATCTGAGTTTATGACACAAGATGAAGAATCATCTGGAATTATCGATGCAACTAAGTTGCTTGCTAAGCCAGGAGATACAAACACTTACTTCTTCTTTAACGCACAGATTCACACACCAACAGGTGCGATTACTGCACGTCCAGATCTAGCAAAGCGCAGCGCTGCTAAGAAGGCAGAAATCAATACTGCAACAGTTGAAGGTGGTCAGTTCTACGTAATGACAATCTCTAACTGGGACACCGTATTTAACGGATAAGTAATCAAAAGGTTAAAGCCGGGCGGGCTACGAGGGTCTCGCCCGGCTTTTGCTTTTCTTGATAACCTCGCACAATGCGCTTAGATTTATTGGCAGCCCTATCCGGGGCAATGATTGCCCTGCAAGCCCGTGCCAATGGAGAGCTCTCACACCGACTAGATAGTGGATTACAAGCAGCGCTGATCTCATTTAGTTCAGGCTTATTGATTCTTTTAATAATTACTCCCTTTAGCCCACACATTAAAGAGGGAATAGGAAACTTACGCGGGGCAATTGCGCGAAGAGAGATAGCCAGGTGGAAGTTATTAGCTGGCGCTTTTGGTGGAAGTTTTGTTGCTTTTCAATCACACATCGTTCCTTTAATCGGTGTTGCAATCTTTTCCGTTGCATCCATTGCTGGTCAGACTGCAATGTCCTTAGTCGTTGATCGGATTGGTCTTACCGGTGGCGGGAAAAAACTGATTTCAATCCGACGAGTGCTAGCTGCTTTTTTAACCGTCATTGCCGTTCTGGTATCTGTTTGGGATCGTATCGATACAAATAATCTTTCAATATTTGCAGTCAGCACGGGATGTGTTGCAGGTGCGATCGTTGCCGTGCAGCGTGCATTAAATGGTGAAATCAATGAACACTCACATCAAAGCTTTGCAACATCTTTGCTTAACTTCAGTACAGGTGCTTTGTTTTTAGTAGTTGTGATGATTTTTGCAGTAGCCCTTGGATTTACTGACTTGTCACCATTGCCTGCAGGACCATGGTGGATCTACACAGGCGGAGTAATTGGCGTTATTTACATCGCTTTCACATCAACAATTGTTCAGCACCTAGGTGTTCTAACATTCACATTATTTAGCGTTGGAGGTCAACTCGCTGCTTCACTGATTATTGATCTAGTGTCACCAACAGATGGAGCCAGCTTAAGTGTCTATTTAGTCATTGGACTTGCAATGACGTATGTGGGTGTTATCGCCGGTGGCGTAAGTAATTCACGAGTGCAGAAACCAAAGAGGCAGTAATAAAGAAAGCTGCAATCGCATAGGACCAACTCTTAACCCATGGCAACGAAGCTGCGTAATATCCAGCAAGAGTTATTCCAACTCCCCATAACAAGGCGCCAAGCGCGTTAGCTGACAGGAATTTGTAGTAGTTCATCTTCGATGCACCAGCAATTGGTGGAACAAAGGTACGTATCCACGGGAAGAAGCGCGCAGCAACTACTGCCCACCACCCTGTTTGCTCATAGAAACGCTCAGAACGAGCAATCATCTTTTGCATACGTGGGGAGTTATGTTTTTCAAGATACGGACGCCCAACTAAGCGGCCTAATACAAAGCCAATTTGGTCACCAAAAAATGCAGCAATAAAGATTACGGTCACAAGAATCGCTACGTTTACATCTTCGTTGGCGGCTGCGACCAAACCTGCGCTAAAGAGGATTGAGTCGCCAGGCAGGAAAAAGCCAAACAGGATGCCTGTTTCAACAAAGACAATTGCTCCGATAAGTAGATAGAGAACAAAGGGTGCTATTGATGCAAATTGTTCATCAAAGGATGCAGCTAGCTCAATCACACTGACTTCTTAACCGCCGCAGCTACAGCCTTTACAACATTGGGATCAAAAACGCTTGGCACAATAAATGATGTGTTGAGCTGTTCAGGTGAAACACACTCTGAAATCGCCTCAGCAGCGGCAAGCAGCATTTTGTCTGAAATCTTATGTGCGTTGGCATCTAGCAACCCACGGAAGATTCCTGGAAAGGCTAAAACATTGTTGATTTGATTTGGTTGATCGCTACGCCCTGTTGCAACAACAGTTGCATACTTTCGTGCAATAACTGGATCAATTTCAGGGTCTGGGTTAGCAAGTGCGAAAACAATTGCACCCTTTGCCATCGAGGCAATATCAGCTTCAGTTAAGACATTTGGCGCGCTAACACCAATGAATATATCTGCTCCAGCCATCGCTTCACTAATACTGCCTTTAAAACCGTGTGGATTGCTGTGTTCAATAAACCATTGCTGCATGGCATCATCAGATTGCATCTCATGGTGGATTACACCATTTATGTTAAAACCAATAATGTTGCTTGCACCATCTAGAGTTAACAAACGCGCAATTGCATTACCTGCTGCGCCAACACCACTAAGGACAATCTTTACCGATTTCAAATCCTTTTTGACTAATTTAAGCGCGTTACGAAGAGCAGCAAGAACCACAATCGCAGTTCCGTGTTGATCATCATGGAAAACTGGGATATCCAATAGTTCGCGCAGACGTGCTTCAACCTCAAAACAACGAGGAGCAGAAATATCTTCCAGGTTGATGCCACCATAGACAGGTGCGATCAATTGCACCGTGCGAACAATTTCATCAACATCTTGGGTATCAAGGCAGACAGGCCACGCATCAACATCGGCAAAGCGCTTAAACAGGGCCGCCTTACCTTCCATCACAGGCAAGGCTGCAGCTGGTCCGATGTTTCCGAGCCCTAAAACAGCTGATCCATCGGTTACAACGGCCACAGTATTGCGCTTAATAGTAAGGCGACGAGCATCTGATGGATCGGCAACGATTGCTTGGCAAATACGAGCTACACCTGGTGTGTAAGCACGAGATAGATCATCACGAGTCTTTAGCGGCACCTTTGAGGCAATTTCAATCTTTCCACCAAGGTGGAGAAGGAATGTTCGATCACTCACCTTGCGAACAGTTAAATCTGAATTTAGTGAAATCGCGGCAGTAATTTGCTCTGCATGTTCAGCATCGATTGTGTCGCATGTTATGTCGATGACAACTTTTTCAAGAAGAGATTCAACAACGTCAAGTGCGGTAATTGTTGCACCAGCACCAGTAATAACTGTGGTTGCTAGTGCTACTGGGTTTGTATCAGGGGAGCCTTCGACACGAATTGTGATTCCGTATCCAGGTGATGTCGATGCCATTTATACAACTCCGTATAAGCGATCGCCAGCGTCGCCCAAGCCCGGAACAATGTAACCATGCTCATTTAACTTTTCATCAAGTGCGCCGGTAACGATTGTGATCGGCACTCGACTATTTGCAAACTCTTTTTCAACTGCTGCGATTCCTTCAGGGGCGGACAAGATGCACACTGCGGTGATATCTGTTGCTCCAAGATCAATCAGGTAATGAAAGGCCATGATCAAAGTTCCACCAGTTGCAAGCATCGGATCTAGAACAAAGACCTGTCGTCCTGAAAGATCATCTGGCAGACGATTTGCATATGTGCTTGCCGTTAAAGTTTTTTCGTCGCGAACCATTCCCAAGAATCCAACTTCTGCAGTTGGGATTAACTTGGTCATCCCTTCGAGCATTCCAAGTCCTGCACGCAGGATGGGCACAACTACCGGGCGGGGCTCAGCTAATTTTTGGCCCTTTGTCTTAGTTACAGGGGTTGTAATTTCTACTTCATGAGTACGCACATCGCGGGTTGCCTCATATGCCAACAGGGTTACGAGCTCTTCGACCAGGCGTCTAAAAGTTGGTGAATCGGTCCGTTCGTCGCGCAAAACCGTCAATTTGTGATTGATCAATGGGTGATTGGCAACATGTACTTTCATAGGTATTACCTTACAGGGGTTTCATTCCTTTCCAATGAGTGAAAGTATGCGCACATGTCTGATTTCGAAGAAGGGCTCGTTGAAGAGATTGAATCCTTTGACGCAATCGATGACGTAGTAACCGACCTCACAAGTGAAATGGACTTTGCCGTTGCAGCTTGGCACGAGGACGGACGTTGGACCTTGGGCACATTGCCTGACCCTTATGACATTGCACAAATTATTACTCGCTTGAAATCTCAACAAACAAACGGCGGATCAATTGCGCTCATTTCAATTGATGAAGAGTTCTTTATTTTAATTCGGGTTCTAGGTTCCCATATTTCTTTATTCTTAAGTGATGCAACTGCAGCCCTTGATTATCCAGTCGCAGAAGAGTTAATGGAGATTGCAGATCTTCCAATTCCTGAAGATGATGAAGAATCAGGACCTGTTGGTCATCTAGAAATTTTAGCTGATCTTGGAATGAGTGGCATGGAAATTTCTGCGCTATGTGATGATGAAGAATTATTTCCAGACGAACAGCTTGAAGCAATCGCTGCTCGCTTAGGTTTTGGCGATCAGTTTTCGGAGCTATTGGATCTGTGAGCGATATTGAAATGATGCGTGTTGCACTTGATGCAGCACGCAAAGCAGTTGCGAGCGGAGATATTCCGGTCGGTGCTGCAATCTTTAATAGCGCTGGCGAGCTAGTTGCAACCGGGCACAATGAACGTGAACTACATAACGATCCAACTGCGCATGCCGAAATTGTTGCAATACGAAATGCAGCAGAGAAACTAGGAGATTGGCATTTAACAGATCACACCTTGGTTGTAACCCTTGAACCGTGTGCCATGTGTGCTGGTGCTATTGCGCAATCTCGTTTACAGACAGTTGTATTTGGCGCTTGGGATGAAAAAGCAGGCGCAGTTGGATCGGTGTGGGATTTGCTTCGTGATCCACGAAGCACCTTTAGAACTGAAGTGCGTGCTGGAGTCTTAGCTGAAGAATGCGGTGAGTTGATTAAGTCTTTTATACAAGGAGTTCGTAAGAAGGATTAAGGATCACCATAGATCCTTCTTCTTCACCAACCATGCCTTCGGCGCGCAACTGCGAACCAACTTCAAGACCTGCAATATCGCGACGTCCTAAGAAGTGCAGAGAAACTCCACCAGATTCATCCCAGATTTCAACTTCAAGGGTTGGGGCTGATCCTCGAGGTGCTGCTTTAATTGATGTCACGCGGCCTTGTACTTGAGCGCGCTTTCGCCACTCAATATTGCCGATTGGTGTCACATTTTCTGCATAGTGACTTACTGGTTCAAGGTTCACCGGCGGAGCTTTTTTAATCGTCTTAGGCGCAACTACTACAGGAGCAACTTTTTCAGTAGTAAGTAAATTTTTTCCAGATGTAATACGGTCCACATCGAAAGGAACAATCGTTGCAACAACTCGTGGAAGCTGTGAAATAGGTGCTGCAATTTCTTCAGCGGTTTGATCATGAAGCAATCGTCCTAAGAATCCAGAGTAAGCACGGCGTGGAAGTAGAAGCGTTAACTCAACATCTGGCTTTTCAGTCATTCGGATTGCATAATCCAAAGCAGCGTTAGCAAGACGACGGTCTGGACAGTCGATTAATTCAAGTGTCACATCATCTAGTGCATCCGAAGCTGCCCATGCTTTTTGAATTGCTTCAGCACGACGATCATCAATAACAAAGTGGACGGCAGATAGATTACGTGGTTTCAAACTGCGCGCATATCGAATCGCACCAACGGTTGCAATATCAACATTATCAACTAGAACTGTTACATCGTGGCGTGTGATTGATGTAGCACGTTCTTGATGCTGCTTAACAGCTAAAGCCTCTTGCTCGCGTGTGTATTGGCGACGCAATCGTAAGAATGCAATCACTAAAATTGGCGCTGTTACCAAAACCAGCCAGGCGCCTTCTGTGAACTTAACAATCGAGAAAATAACAACGACAAGCAAAGAAACACTTCCCGCTAAACCATTGATGAATACCTTTGCACGCCATGCTCCAGTCTTGTGGCGCAGTGCGTGGCGGGTCATTCCAAAACCAGCCAATGTAAAGCCTGTGAAAACACCAAGTGCGTAGAAAGCAACTAGATGTTCAACAGATCCTGCGGTGATTAGAACTAAGAAGATTCCACCACCGGCTAGAAGCAGGATTCCATTTGAGAATGCAAGACGGTGTCCACGCTTTGTTAATTGACGCGGCAAGTAACCATCTGTTGCAACAAAATTCACCAGGATTGGGAAGGCGCTGTAAGTTGTGTTTGCACCAGCAAACAAAATAAGCATTGTGGCCAACTGGACCATTACGAACATAATCTGACCTACGGCGCCATCTCCCATGATTGTTTTAGCAATCTGAGAGATAACCGTTGGGGTACCGGATTCGTAGGGAACGGCGTGAATTTTGTGGGCAAACCATGAGACACCAAGAACTAAAGTTCCAAGCAATGTACTCATTACATACAAGGTGCGACGTGCGTTTACATGCTCTGGAGTCTTAAAGAGTGCGACTCCATCAGAGATTGCTTCCAAACCTGTTAGAGATGAGCCACCGTTTGCAAAAGCGCGGAGCAGAATAAAGATCGCTGCAAAGGTCAACAACCCTTGCTCTTGGCCGATTTCAACAGCACCTGGCTGGTCAACACTTAATTGAATCAATGTTCCATTGAACTGACGATATAGGCCAACTGAGAAAACTATGACCATGCACCCTACGAAGAAATAAGTAGGAAGAGCAAAAGCTTTACCTGCCTCTTTCACACCGCGCAGGTTTCCATAGGTAAGCAAGACAATTACAAGCAAGATCATTGGGATCTTGTAGCTGGCAATTGATGGGAAAGTTGAAATAATCGCCGCAACACCAGCTGCTGATTGAATTGCAACAGTCACGATGTAATCAAGAATTAAAGCAACTGCTGCAATTTGTGCAACTACGGGACCGAAATTATCGCGCGAGACTATGTATGCCCCGCCAACCTTCGTATAAACGTTAATTACATCTCGGTATGACAAGGTAATAATGAGCAGAATGACCAAAACAACGGCGGTCATTGGCATCAAGATTGCAAAGGCTGCTAATCCAAATGCTGGAAGCAATGCGATCAAGATCTGTTCTGAACCATATGCAGAAGATGAAATACAGTCAGATGAAAGAATTCCTAACGCATAACGCTTATTAAGGCGTTGGTGGCCCAAAGAGTGACGGTTAAGTGGATTACCCAATAAACGGCGTTTGATTGTGTAGAAAAAAGAGTCTTTGAGGTGAGCGTGATCCTTTAAAACTTCTGGGACTGGCGCATCATCGGTCCACGACTTAGGCACTCAAAACTCCTTTTTTATTGCATTTACTGCAATTTAATAAGTATCACTCTACCTCAGCCCGCACAATCTTCACTGTTTTAGGCGTAAAGCGTATGCTTCAGCCTATGCACACACAGTTATATATCGATGGCCAATGGGTTGATGGAATTGGGAAGTTGCCTGTTTACGATCCAAGCGACGGTTCAGTAATTGCCGAAGTAGCCCTATCCGGAGATGCGCAATGTGATGCTGCAATCGCAGCTGCTGACGGTGCAGCAAAAGCATGGGCAAAGACTGCTCCTAGATATCGCTCAGAGATTTTACGTAAAGCATTTGAGTTAATGACTGCAGAAAATGAAGTGATCGCAACATTGATTTCCCGGGAAAACGGAAAAGCGATGCCAGATGCTCGTGGTGAAGCCACCTATGCTGCTGAGTTCTTCCGTTGGTTTGCAGAAGAAACAGTTCGCACGCCAGGTGATTTCCGTAAATCTCCATCAGGGGATAAGCGCATCCTTGTCTCACACGAGCCAATTGGTCTTTCAATTCTTATTACACCGTGGAACTTCCCAGCCGGAATGGCCACACGCAAGATCGGCCCAGCAGTTGCTGCTGGTTGCACAATGATTTTAAAGCCGGCTAGTGAAACACCACTGACCGCGATGTACATCGTGGATCTAATGGAGCGCGCAGGGTTGCCAAAGGGAGTTCTTAATTTAATTCTTCCAGAGAAAACAGGTCCTGCAATTTCAAAGATGTTGCATGATCCACGTGTTAAGAACCTTTCCTTTACAGGTTCAACAGAAGTTGGTCGCATCCTCCTAAAGGAGGCCGCAGACCGCGTTATTCGCTGCTCTATGGAGCTGGGTGGAAACGCACAAGTTGTTATTCATGATGATGCAGACCTAGCGGTAACTATTCCGCAGCTCTCTCTTGCAAAAATGCGAAACGGTGGTGCTGCTTGCACATCTGCTAACCGCATCTTTGTTCAACGCGGGATTGCAGATAAGTTCATTGCAGAGATGACAAAGTCCATGAGCTCATACGTTATGGGCCGTGGAACAGAAGTCACAACAACACTTGGTGCCTATGTTTCAATGAAAGAGCGAAACAAAATTGCTGACATAGTTGATGAATCAATTGCAGCTGGTGCCAAGGTTGAAGTTGGTGGAGTTAAGCCAGAAGGTGAGGGTGCTTTCTACCCAGCAACAGTTCTAGTCGTTAAAAAAGATAACCCAATCCTGCTTCATGAAATCTTCGGACCAGTTGCACCGATAGTTATCTTTGATACTGATGAAGAAGGAATCGAAATGGCTAATGACACCGAATTCGGTCTCATTAGTTATGTCTTTTCTTCTAACCTCACTCGCGCACTGCGCACAGCAGAGGCTATGGAATCAGGAATGGTTGCAATCAATAAGGGCGTTATCTCAGATCCAGCAGCACCCTTTGGTGGCGTGAAGCAATCAGGTTTGGGCCGCGAAGGTGGCTTTGATGGAATTCATGAGTTCTTGCAGACCAAGTTCATTGGCGTAGAGATCTAACCTGCGGAGGATGAGGGATTTGAACCCTCGATAGGTTGCCCTATACACGCTTTCCAAGCGTGCGCACTCGGCCGCTATGCGAATCCTCCCGAGGAGGTGAACTCTATCGGTGGCTGTAACTATGATTACGCCAGATCCCTCGTACGGCGTTATCCGTACTGAACTCCCCCAGGGCAGGAATGCAGCAAGGGTAGGTCCGCTCTGGCGGGTGTGCGAGGGGTCCTATTAAATTGGGCAAGGCGACGAACAGTAGAGGAGCACGGCGATGTCATTAGCTTTGTATCGTAAATATCGTCCCTCTGTTTTTGCAGATGTCATCGGACAAGAACATGTAACTGTTCCACTTTCAAATGCTTTGGAATCAGGTCGCACACACCACGCATATTTATTTAGTGGACCACGTGGTTGCGGAAAAACTTCTAGCGCACGAATCATGGCGCGCTCGCTTAACTGCGAAAAGGGTCCAACACCAAATCCATGTGGTGAGTGCCAATCATGTAAAGATCTAGTTGCGAATGGTCCAGGTTCCTTAGATGTTATTGAACTAGATGCTGCAACGCACGGTTTAGTAGATGATGCCCGCGATCTTCGCGACAAAGCATTCTTTGCGCCAGTACAAAGTCGTTACAAGATTTACATTATTGACGAAGCACATCAGCTTGGACCAGGTGCTGCTAACGCGCTACTTAAAGTTGTGGAAGAGCCACCAGCACATGTAATTTTCATCTTTGCTACGACAGAACCAGATAAGTTAATTGCAACTATTCGTTCTCGCACACACCACTATCCATTCCGTTTGGTTCCACCAGGAACACTTGCTGCACATCTTGAAAAGGTTTGTAATGCAGAAGGCGTAAAGGTAGATAAAGGTGTTATTCCACTTGTAGTGCGCGCATCTGGCGGCTCTGTACGTGATGCACTCTCTGTCCTTGGTCAGCTGTTAGCTGGTGCTGGCAAAGATGGCGTTAGCTATGAGATTGCAATCCAACTACTTGGGTTCACAGATGGCGCGCTACTAGATGATGCAATCGATGCGATTGCCGCCCATGATGGCGCAACGCTGTTTAAGACTATTGATCGAGTTATCGAATCTGGGCATGACCCACGCAGATTTACTAGTGACATGTTGGAACGTATTCGTGACTTAATGATTGTTGATGCATTAAAAGATTCAACAGGTAATTCAATCTTGCGCGATATGCCAGATGATCAAATGGAACGCATGCGCAATCAGGCAAACAGAATTGGAACAGCAAATCTTTCAAGAGCTGCAGATATTGCAGCAGAGGGCTTAACCCAAATGCGTGGTGCTACAGCACCTCGCTTGATCCTGGAGCTCATATGTGGGCGCATTTTGTTGCCTATTGGCGATGACACTGAAGCAGGAATGCTCTCTCGTATTGAACGGTTAGAGCGCGCAGAAAACATCGCACCACTTACAACTGCAGCACCACAAGTTAAAGCAACCCCTGCTGCCCCTAAAGCACAGGAAGAAAAGCCTATTGTTAAAGAAAAAGAAGCTGCACCTGCAGTTGCACCAAAGGTGAATGTGCCAGGCAACTTTGATATCGCAGCACTACGCAGAGCATGGCCAGATGTGATTGAAGATGTGAAGAAGCGTCGCAGACTGACTTGGTCTCTCTTAAGTGCATCGGCGCAGGTTTTAAGTGTTGATGAGGATGCGATCACTATCGGCATTGTTAACGCTGGGGCTAAGGAAAGCTTTGAGCGCTCTGAATCTGATGTGATCCTGCGCAACGCATTTATTGATGTTGTTGGGTTAGATCGAAAGATTGCAGTTGTTGTTGATCCTTCGAGTGATACCAATACTCCGGCTGCCCGTGAGACAAGAACTTCTGAAGCACCAAGTGATGCTGTGCTTTTGTCAGGTGCTGCGCTTTTGGCAAAAGAGCTTGGCGCAAAAATTGTTGAGGGTAAGTAATAGATGTCAGGAATGTATGAAGGTGCAATTCAAGATTTAATTGATGCACTAGGTCGCCTGCCAGGTATTGGCCCAAAGAGCGCGCAACGAATTGCTTTTCACATCTTGCAATCTGATGCTGAAGTTGCATCCGCTCTTGTTGATTCAATTCGCGTGGTTAAAGAGCGAGTGAAGTTTTGCGTTGTGTGCGGAAATGTTTCGGAAGAGGATGAATGCCGCATTTGCCGCGATCCTCGACGCGATAACACCACCATTTGTGTTGTTGAAGAGAGCAAGGATGTAATTGCAATTGAACGTACTCGCGAATTTCGCGGTAAGTACCATGTGTTAGGTGGTGCGATCAGTCCGATTGATGGCATTGGTCCAGAACAACTTCGCATTCGTGAATTAATGGTTCGTTTGGCAGATGCTGGAATTGTTGAAGTTATCTTGGCTACCGATCCAAACCTTGAAGGTGAAGCAACAGCTACCTACCTATCCCGACTGATTAAGCCGATGGATATAAAGGTCTCTCGTTTGGCTAGTGGATTGCCGGTAGGCGGAGATTTGGAGTATGCCGATGAAGTTACCCTTGGACGTGCCTTTGAAGGCCGCAGGGATGTTTAATCTCATTAATTGAGATGTTGGCTGTCTCATTATTTGGGAAATGCGGGAAATTGGGTAGCCCCAAGGGATTTTGTGCTTCATGATTGAGCCATGGGGTTAATTGTTCAGAAGTACGGCGGCTCTTCCGTGGCAGATGCAGCAGGGCTAAAGCGCGTTGCCAACAGAATTGTGGCGGCAAAGC
>Ga0208942_1000122_pt1 | contig 36850 bp, 57 predicted proteins | sample GreLakmeSU08MSRF_FD_187704 | JGI IMG/M metagenome (GOLD analysis project Ga0208942, IMG submission 187704) | Freshwater lentic microbial communities from great Laurentian Lakes, MI, USA - Great Lakes metaG SU08MSRF (SPAdes) | ecosystem: Environmental > Aquatic > Freshwater > Lake | place: Great... | reverse complement strand
TCCTCGAAGCGGCCATCTACGTTCCCGGCTTGCTGGACGGACTGCCGCAACTTTCGGAAATCAATCATCGTTGGCATTGGCCACCGTTGCCGGACCTCGACCCGGTGGACACAGCAAACGCGGCCTCGATCAAGCTCGGCAGCGGTCAATCGACGCTGACACAGATTCACGCGGACGCCGGCCAAGATTGGGAGACCGAAGCGACGCGAGCGGCGACCGACTTCGGCGTTGACGTGGCGACGTACAAGGCGGCGTTGTTCGCGAAAACATTCGCCTCGCCGGGTGCCGGTCAATCAGCAGTCGGTGGAATGCCAGGTGCTGCACCAGCGGCGACGGCGGGAGCATTCACCGGCACGAAGCGACGCGATTTTACGAACAACCAAAAAGCGACGGCGGAAGTCCTCTCGGCAATGATCGCTGGAACGTCCGAAGTGTTGACAAAAGCGAGCCTTTTGCGACTCGGTTGGGATGATGCGGCGGCTCAGGCGTTGATCGACGATGCCCGCGATGGTGCGATTACGTCACCAAACCTGGACCCGGCTGCGAGCGGATCGGCGGTGCCGGTATGAAAAATCTCAGCTTGCTCGCCTCACTGAATTTGAAAGCGGACGGTTCTCCGCGACGCTTTTCAATCCTCGCATACTCCGGCGGAAAGCTCGCCGTTGATGGCTTCGATCTGCCGGTGATTGTCGATCTTGCCGGCCTGACGATTCCTGCCAGCGTTCCGATTTTGATTGACCACACGAAGTCCGTCGAAGCAACGCTCGGCCTGACGGACACGATCACCAACGACGGCAGGACGCTGTTGATGGCGGGTGCGGTAACAGGTCAATCGGCAATGAGTCAGCAAGTCCTCGCACAGGCGGCGGCAGGTCATCAGTGGCAAGCGTCCATCGGTGCGTTGGTCGGCGACACGGTGGAGATCACCGCTGGTCAATCAGTCACGGTCAACGGCCAGACATTCCAAGGGCCGGTCATCGTCGCAAAACAATCTGTTCTCCGCGAAACGTCCGTCCTCCCGATGGGGGCCGATCCGACAACTCAGGTCAATCTTGCCGCCAGTGCGGCATCTTCTCAGAAAGGTTCTGCTATGAACTTCGATCAATGGTTGGTTTCACTCGGCGTTGACCCTGCGAAACTGGACGACACGAATCGCGCCGCGATGCAACTCGCTTACGATGCCGCACAAAATCCGACGCCAGCGACGGCGATGCCCGCCGCTCCGCCGGTTGCTGCGGCTCCTGCTGCTCCGCCCGCCGCACTTCCGACCGCTTCGGCTGGTGCGACGATGAACCTGCAAGCGTCGTTGACGCAACAGAATCAGCAACTCGCCGCCAACATGCGACGAGTGAGCGAGATTCAGGCGAAGGCTTCGGCGTTCCCGATGATTGCCGCGACAGCCATCGAGCAAAACTGGTCGCTCGACAAGGTGGAACTGGAAGTCCTCAAGGCATCGTCAGCCAAGACTCGACCGACCAGCTTTCGCGGTGCCGAGAGTGCTCCCGAAAATCAACCGCTCGTTTTGGAAGCGGCGATGGCGGTGGCTCGCAAGGTCACGAACAACGGACGGACTCCGGGTGTTGTGGCGATCGACAAGCAATACACCGACCAAACGCTGCAAGCTGCTCACACGCAGTTCCGTGGTCAGATCGGTTTGCAGCAGCTCATCATGATTTGTGCCGCTCAGGGCGGCATGCCAGTCTCGGCCGGCGATCGCATCACGACCGGCAACATCCGGCAAGTGCTGGCCTATGCCTGCCCGAAGAGTTTGGAAGCGTCGTTTTCGACGTTGAGCCTGCCTGGCATCCTCAGCAACATCGCCAACAAGGAGATCTTGCAAGGGTACATGGAGGAGGATGCCGTGTGGCGTGAGATCGCTCAAATCAAATCCGCGAGCGACTTCAAGACGATCACGAGCTACCGGATGCTCGATGACATGGCCTACGAGAAGCTGGGGCCGGCTGGTGAGATCAAGCACGGCAAGCTCGGCGAAGAGTCGTTCACTCGGTCGATCGACACCTACGCGAAGATGTTCAGCCTGACTCGGCAGGACATCATCAACGACGATTTGGGGGCGTTCGACGACCTCAAGCGGATCGTGGGTGCCGGTTCAGCAATGAAGCTCAATGATTTGTTTTGGGCGACGTTCCTGGGCAACCTCGCGACGATCTTCACGGCGACTCGCACGAACTACATCACCGGTGCGACGAGCAATCTCGGAACCGATGGTGTTGGTTTGGGACTTGGACAGAAGGCGTGGCGATCACGGACATCGCCAGCGGCAGACGGTGCCAAGCGATTGTCGGGAACGGCCAAGTTCCTGTTGGTCCCGCCAGAACTGGAAGTCATCGCCGACGCGCTGTACGCGACTCGAAACGTTGCGGCGGTCAAGGTGTCCGACTCTAACACGTTCGCCAACAAGTACACGCCGATCGTTGCGAATCAACTCTCTGATTCCTCGATCAGCGGGTACTCGACGACCGCGTGGTATCTGCTTGGTGAAAAGAGCAAGGGATCGCCGGTGGTTGTGTCGTTCTTGAACGGCCAAGAAACGCCGACAGTTGAATCGGCAGATGCTGATTTCAACACGCTCGGCATCCAGTTCCGTGGATACCACGACTACGGTTGTGACCTCGGCGACGGATACGTCAATGCGTTGATGAGCAAAGGTGCTGCGTAATGAGCGTTGGCTGACGCTGAAATTGGCTAGGGGTGTTCTATCCCCTCTCACACTTTTGAAAGGTTTTTATCATGGCTCAAGTGCAAACGATTAATGGTCCTCCAGGTGATTCGATCGACTACACGCCATCCGTCGCTGTGACTGGTGGTGACGTAGTTGTTCAGTCAGGACTTGTCGGTGTGGCTGTCACGGACATCGCTGCGGACAAACTCGGTTCGCTCTCGGTGACTGGTCTGAAATATGTGCCGAAGACGACAGCGGCTTGGTCAGTTGGGTTGCCTGTTCACTGGAACGCGACCGGCGACCCGGACAGCGGGACGGCCGGAACTGGTGCCGCGAATCAACTCGGCGTCGGAGTGCTCATGGGCGTGGCCGCGTTGGCCGCTGTGAGCGGTGACGATCGCGGTTATGTTTTGCTCGGCAGAGCGGCTGGCGACAATTCTGGTGCGTCCAGTTCTGTGACGCCGACTGTTGGTGGCGGAACCACTGGCCTGATTCCTGCGAATGCAGGATTCGTCACGGTCATCAACGGTGTTGACGCCAACAGCCAGATCAGTCTGCCGGCCGGAACGGTTGGTGACGAAATCAAGATCTTGGTCGGGACTACCGGCTGCGAACTGATCTCCGCAGTCGCGGCCGACAAAGTGAACGAAGTTACCGTCGGTGCGACGAATGAACTCGCGCTGACGGCAGAAGCGTTCTATATCTGCCGATACACGAAATCCGGTTTTTGGATTGTGGTCGGTCGAACCAAACTCGGAGCCGATCAGGCAGCGTTGGTGCCTGACGCTCTGTAATCCCCCGGGCTGACGGTGCGGCGGTGAGTCCGCCTCTCACTGCCCGCCGTCTGGCTTGGTTTTGGAAACGAAGAATGAGTCTCTCAGGTGTTGGGACTGCGTTGGTAACGTCGCTGCTGGCACAAACCGGCAGCAGTTGGACGTACACGCAAGTCAACACAACCGGAACTCTCAGTCTCTACAAAGGAGACATGCCGCCGGTGATTGTTGACAACGGGATGGGTCAAGCGATTGAAATCATCATGGCATCTTTCCGTGGTTTGCGAAGCGATTTTGAAGCGTTGTGTGCCAAGCCGTTGCGAGGCGACAAGCTGACCGATGGCACGACGACCTATGACGTGCAGCCGATCCTCGACAAGTGCTTCTACACGGTCGGCGGAATGATTCACATTCATGCGAAACGAGTGAGTGGATAATGGCAGCCGTCACGATCGACCCCAGCATTGAAGCCTGCCAAGCGTTGATCGCACGCATTAACACTGGAACGGCCTACACGTTGCAGGTTGACGCAATTTACTCCGAGCAGTTGATTGATCCGCTAGAAGAAATCGACGTGCTGCGGGTGGATGTCTGCACGGAAGAATCTGAAACGCTGGAGGAGACCCTGGCTATTGAGGATCGCACGAGCCACAAGATTCGGATTTGGATTCGAAACAAGGTCAACGATTGGGAAAACAGAACGATCGACCCGCTGAAGCTGCTCGTGCGGCAGATTTATCAGCGAATAAACAACTTCGATTCGAGCAACCAACGGGTGCGAGTTTGGGAATGTGACTACGAGCCTCTTGAGAATCCGAGCAAAGAAACATTGAAAACCGCTGGCTTATTCGTGTCGCAGATTGTTCTGCGAGTTGAAGTTGAGGCGGCGTAATGGCTCAGACTGTGACGATCACTGGCGATAAGAAATTGGACGCGATGCTTGCAAAGCTCTCGGACAAAGTTGGCCAACGTTTGATGAAGTATGCAATGAAGGCCGGTGTGTCAAAGTTGTCAGCGGCAATTCGCAAAGCCGCTCCGGTTGGTCCGACTGGCAATCTCAAGAAGTCTGTCGGATCGCGAGTCGATGAAAAATCAAAAGGCATATTTGAAGGCAAAGCGGGACTCAACGTTGGAAAGAACTCGCCGAAGAGAAGTGGCCGCAGTGCTCCACATTCACATCTCGTCTCGCTCGGCACAGTCGCTCGCGTTCGCAAAACGATTGGCGGACGGTTCGGCTACCTCCTTAATCCAACTTCGCAACAACTGAGTACGGGCACGATGCCAGCGAACTCATTCGTGAAGACGGCGGCAGCATCCGCTCAAGGTGCGGTGTATGCCGCGATGCGAAAGAACTTCGGCCGCAATCTTGCGAAAGAACTCTCGAAACTTAAATAGGAGACCACTGTCATGGCCGTGAAAATGAAGTCTAAAGGCACCGCGTTCTCTGTCAGCATCTCGTCGGTGTATACCGCGATTCCCGAAATCCAATCTATCTCAAAAAGTGAAGAGGGTGGAGAGGTGTACGATTCCAGCACTCTCGACCAAACATATCCCGGCATGCTGCGCGAAGCGACCGGCTATTCATCGACTCCGGACTACACGGCGAAGCTGTTTTACGATGCGGCGAACGCTGTGCATGCGGCATTGAAGCAGCTCGCACGAACTCCGGTGGAAACGACACCGTTCGCCACGAATTTCAAATGCACTTACACCAACGCGACGCCCACAAGTGAAGTCTGGGCGTGTCCTGCCGTGCTCTGGTCGGAAGAGATCGAGCGATCAAGCGGCGTGATGGCAACCGTGAAAGTGCTCACGTCCGGTCAAGTCTCTTAACGAGTTGGGGGAACGATGAAATCTGTCTTTCTGTCTGACCAAAGCGCGAACGAACAGCAGTTGACCGAGCAGCAACGTGCTTGGGTGACGCCTCGCACAGAGAACATCAACGGCGAAGAGCGGATCGCGTGGTGCTATGCCAAGGGTCAAGTCGTTGAGGGTGATTTTGCCGTCTTGGTTGTTCGCTTCGGCATGGCCGCTCCGCTCGATGATGAATGCGCGAAGGCGTGCGGTCTGAGTGCTGACCAACTGGCACACGTCCAAGTTGAGTACGAGATGACGTCGAAGGGTCTTGACGACAAAGACGAGCGGGCGTTGTATCGAGCCGGTGTCATCACCGGGTTCGACAAGCATCACGAGTTGATTCACGGCCCGAATTGGGACAAGTATCAGGCGGCGTTGAAGGCCAAAGAGGAAACGGAGGTTTGATGTCGAGCATTGATTCTCGCTGTGCCAAGCGGCGGAAGTATCCGGTCGAACTGGACGGCGAAACCGTTTTCGTGCGATCGCTCACAAATGCGGAGCGAGGCCAGCTTGCAGGTCTCATCGACAGCGATCAGGTGACGGCGTGTGCGATTGGGTTCGGGCTGATGGATGATGCCGGCGGTGCCGGGTTGCCACAGGCAGAGACTACGGAAACGCTCGCTGATTGGATTGCTCGCATCCAAACGCTCATTGCGACTTGGCCAAGCGACACGACGCTGCAATTGCGTGAAGCGATTGCCAAGGTCACGACGACGCCTGGTGTCGAGAAGCTCATAAAAAACTAACAGCCGACAGCGAAGCCCGCTTCGCTCGCAAGCTGGGGCTGGCTGTCGGACGCCTCGATTGGTGGAACATCAAAAGCGAGCACACGCCTTTCGAGTGGGAACTACAAATTGCAGCCGATCATGTTGACCCGATTGGAGAAGACCGGGCTGACATCCGAGCGGCAGTCAACACGGCCAACCTGATCGCCAGTAATTCAACAGAACTGCAAATGAACGCTGACAAGTTTGCTGAGTTGGTGGACGGGTTGCGGAATTATTTGCAGACGACTCAACCGCAAACGGAAAACGTGAGCGAAGTTTTAGCACTGATGAAAACCGGAGATTGATTTGATGGCCGGAGACATCGTTGCGAAACTTGGAGTCGATAGTTCGCAATGGGCGAGTGGTTTCGCAAAAGCACGCGGCGACGTAACTTCGTTTGCTGGTGCCGCGAAAAAGGCATACGGGTCGCTTGATGGCATCGTCATCAAGAAATGGAAGGATGATCTCGGTCAAGCGAAAGTTGCCCAAGGTTCTTTCGTCAACTCAGTCGTTAGAGGTTTCGCTCCGATCGGCATAGCACTGGCCGGTGCGTTTGGCGTGAAGACTTCGGTTGCGGCGTTCCAAGAATCGCTGACGCAATCACGCAAGCTGAATTCTGTGCTCGCAGCAACAGGTGGAGCGGCCGGCCTGACTGGCGCACAGATTTCAGACTTTGCGGCTGATCTTCAAAAGGTCACGAACTTTGAAGACGACGCGACAGTCGGAGCTGCGGCATTGCTGGCCAGCTTCACGAACATTCGCGGCGACGTGTTCAAGGACGCGATCAAGTCTGCCGCCGACATGACGACGATCCTCGGCGGCGACTTGCAGGGCAACGTGCGACTGCTCGGCAAGGCGTTGAACGATCCGACCAATGGCTTGGCGAAACTTTCAAAAGCTGGAGTGAGCTTCACTGACCAGCAGAAGAAACAGATTGAGACGATGCAGGAGTCGGGCAACGTGCTCGGTGCTCAAGGCATCATTTTGAAAGCGATGAGCGAAAAGTTCGGCGGGGCTGCGGAAGCGTCGGCCGAACCGCTCAAGCAACTTCAGAACACGATTGGCGACGTGGCGGAGAACATCGGGGCGCTGATGCTTCCCGCGTTGAGCGTTGGTGCGACGACGTTATCCGACTTCCTTGGCGTTGTGGTTGGCGGCGGCGATGCGTTCAAGGATTTTGGTATCGAAGCGGCCGTGCAGCTTTCGCATATCACCGGGCTGTTTCAACTCACTTCGCTCAACTGGTCGATTGCGCTAATTGAATTTCTGCCACAAGGACAAGGAATCTTTCAAACGCTTGGTGCGTTCATCAACGCGACATTCAAGGCAAGTACGGTTGCAGCCGGGTTGTTTATTGAGAACGTTATTGATGGCTTCACTGAGTTTCGGAACATTAGCGTGGCGGTGTTCGACTCGATCTGGGCTGGACTCGAAGCACTGATCTCAATGGAGAACCCGTTCGCCGCAATGTCTGCTGCGTTTTCCGAGACGATGGAGTCGATGGTCTCGCCGGACAAGGCTCAAGGATGGGCTTCCGGTTTCGCCGAGACGTTCGCCAAAACGTATCAAGCTTCGATGCAAGGTTTTTCCGAAGGCGGCGGAATGCTCAAGGGAATGAAGGCAGAGCGTGATGCGTTGACGGCGTCTCTTGGTGCGTCGATGAACGAACAGAAAAAAGTGCTGCAAGAAAAGTTCTCGCCAAACAAAGTGATTCCCGGTGCCGGTACGCAGCCACTTGATGACTTCTCGAAAGACGACAAAGAGAAGAAAGCCAAGACGGAGAAAGAAAAGACCGTCAAAGATAGTGCAGGTGATGTCAAAGCGGCATTGATTGGCACGTCAGAAGCGGCGTCGATTGCTACTCGTGGCTTCGGTGCTGGCAAACTGAAACTCGACACGTTCGATGCACTGTCGCTTGCCGAAGAAAAACGCATCACCGCTGCGATCAACAAGGCGGCTGCTGAAGCCAAGGCGAAACGTGAAGCGAAGCCGTTGTTTTTTGATCAGCCGAAGCCGGCAGCGATCGTGCCGCCGGAGAAGCCAAAGCCGGGAGACGAATGGAAAAAACTCGTTGACGATCCAGCTCAGTGGAAGCCGGTTGAGTTGCAGCCACGCCCAGAATCAAAAGGGCCATTGCGCAAGGGCGATCCGGGGTTTGATGCAGCGGTTGAGCGGTCCAACAAGTTTCTTGCGGATATTAAAGCTGCGGATCAAGCCTCGCAGGATGCCCTCTTGGAGCCGATTGATGTCTTTGGGCGAATGGACTCTAAGGGCGAATGGAAGCAAGACAATCTGCAAATGCCGCGTGATTACGCACCGCAGTCGCCGGAGTTGCGGCCAGTGCAACTTCCGCAACGAGCGGCCGGTGTGTCGCGGAACTCAGAAACAAAATCACTTGAAGCAATCCTGAAGCAACAGCTTGCCGAGCAAAAGAAAACAACCTCAGCCGTGGCAAAAACGATTCCGCAAAAAATGACGATGGCGATTGTATGAGAATCAAATTTCTTGAAGACGTGACGGTTGAACTGGCGGAGATACCGCCAGAAGCATGGGGAGCGGTGCAACATTTCTCTGTGAGTGGTCCGCCGCAGATCAACCCGGCGAACGAGTCATTTGAGATGCCTCCGGTGCAAGAGGGCTACCTGTTTCCGAGCGGCGTTGTGGCTGAATTGCCGGAGCGGATTGCTGCGGGCTACGTCGCGGCTGGCAACGCGGAACTGAACGAACACGAGTGCGGCGTGATTAGTTGGATTGAAATATGATTAAGCTGGGTTTGATTTCCGAAGATTCATCGACCGTCATCGAAAGCGATGCCCGGATCGTGACGGAGTACGATCGCACGTTTCAACTGATCACCGATTCGCCGTTTAGACCGACCGAGTTGCAGATCAAAATAGCCATCGGCATTTCAATCGGTTCGCCGTACCAGAACGATTTGGCGGCGACGTGCGAGTCGATCACGATCGGGCCGGGGCCAGAACGCACACGCCCGCCGAACTTGTGCTACCACGTCAAATATCACTGGAGCACCAAGGCTGTTTTCCCGAACACGTTCAACACAGACCCGACGTTGACTCGCACGCGGTGGTCACTCAAGCCGTCGATTCAGACACGGTACATCGTCAAGGATCGAAACGAAAAAATGATCCTTAACTCGGCTGGCTCGCCGTTTGATGGCGGCATTCCTGTCGATGTTCGGCTCGGCACGGCGGTCGCAAAAAAATACACCTACGCAACCGGCTACAACCAAAACGCAGCACTCGCCAACAGCGGCAAGTTGAACTCAACGACGTTTCTCGGTGGCGAACCGAAGACCGTGCAAGTGGACATCGAAGCGACCGAGCGTTTTGAGGGTGCGTACAGGTTTTGGGAGGAAACGTACACCTTTGCATACGACCCGCTTGGCTGGCAACCGAAACCGATGGACGCTGGCTTTTATCAAAAAGTTGGCGGCATCGTGAATAAAATACGCAACAAGGACGTTGATCCTGGCACTGACGTTGACCCTGATGGACTGGTTCAAGAACCGGAACCGTTGCTTGCGAACGGTGCCATAGTACCGAAGGCCAGTCGGCCAGGTGCTTGCAGATTTATTGAGGTGGACGCTTATCCTCAGATGGAATTTTCAATTTTCAACCTATAACCACGAAAGCCAATCATGCCAATCACAGTTGACACCCTCACAATCAGCGGCTCAATCATTGTTCCCAGCGGCGGGATTAGTGCTCAGCCGCGTTCGTCGATCTTGCAGGACGCGAACAAAATCTTCCCGATTCCGTTTGAAAATCTGCGGATTTGGGATGCGTTCGCGACGGTGTTGACGGCCACGGCAAACACTGACGACCTGGGCCTCGTGGGCGGCACGTTTGGCACCGCTCCGCCGCTCGTGCAAGCTGGTGACGTGAAGGCGTTGGGCGCGACGACTCGTTATGCGCGAGTGCTGGTCATCATTCCCGAATGCTATCAGTCTGCTGAGACGGTCACGATCGACATCACTGCCGGCATGAAAACGACAATCGCTGACACCACTTGCACGGTCGATGTTGAGTGTTATCGACTCGACAAGCTCAGCGGAATTTCGGCGGACATCTGTGCGACATCGGCACAGACAATCAATTCGCTGACGTTTGCGAAGAAAACATTTGTCATCACGGCTGCGTCTCTTGTCGCTGGCGACGTGCTCGACATTCGGTTGACTATAGCGACGACTGATGCCGCAACTGCCACGGCTGTGATTCCAACGCTCGCAGCGATTGATCTCGTATGTGATGTGCAGGGATAGCGATGCCTGACGAAGTTTATGGATTGTCGAAGGAAGGGGCACGCCGGACTGCTGAAGTCAATCGTCGCGTGCTCGGTCAGCGTGTTGAAACCGGACGGCGTACACGCCGTGTTTATCCGCCGGGTGCCGCTGGCGGAGCGAGCATCGTTGCCTTCAAGATCGTGACCGCGAATTGCACACTGCGAACCGCGACAGCGACCGTCACTGCCGTGCAATGCAAAAACGGCACGGGCGTCAAAGCTGACGACACAATCAAACTGATTGATTTTGTGGCCTGTTTCCTGACGGGCAGCGAAGTGTTGCTAGTCGGACGAAGTGGTTACGCCGTGAAGATGGACATGACCGCTGAACAGCGATCGGCTGAGATTGCTGCTGCCGCTGCTGCCTCGCCGCAACGCGATCCCGACTTCAGTTGCCTCTGGCACATCATCTCGCTGTGCTGCCCGACGGAGGTGTGCTGATGCCAGCCAAGGGAAGTTGCTGTCAGACATGCCAGCCGTGTGAGGTCGAAGTTTCTCAATGCGATGACGTGTGTGTGAGATGCCTGCCGCGTCAAGTCTGTGCAAAGGTGATAATCACGGCACCAGTCGAAACGGAAATCTGTTGCCCGGACCCGCTGGAGTTTTTGATGCCAATGACGTGCTCGGTGCAACCGAGTTGGAACGGAAGCGGCACATGCGGTACGGTCGATGTTTCGGCCACGATCACACTCGAAGACAACAATTCTGCTGGCGGTTGTCAGGTTCGTGTTGATGTTACGACTCCAGCCGGCATACGAACCGCATACTATGCTTTCACGGGCTTCCCATTGTTGATGAGTTTCGTTTCAACTTCGGGCTTCAGCTACGAATTTGAGTTTAAGGCAGAGCTTGGATTTCCAAACCCAAAAAACAAACTGGCGTGCAGTCCGTGTATTTGTGCCCGTTGTCTCCCAAAAAAGTTTTGCGTGTCAATCAGCCGAACTATCGGTCCAAATTCGCCGCCAGTTCCAAGCGAAACTTGCATTCCATGTTTTGATTCGCAAAAGGTGACGCTCGACGTATGCACGGGAGGCGGCACCGCAAATCTGAAGTGTGGCAACAAAACTTACATCGCAACATTTAGCCTCGCTGAAACCTGTCAATTCAAATTCACGCTAGTCGGTCCCGACGTCTCGATTGATATTGACCTGCCAATCGAGAGTGCAGGTGCATCGACGAACGGCTGCTACAAATGCTGCCGGCAGGGTGCCAGTCTACCGATGAGCAGGATCGGGCAGTGTCGCGACGTTACTTGCTCCGACTGCACAAAAACAAATCCGGCAGACGACGGCGGTTGCGGGACAGCAACACTCGGCAATCTGATTTACGGAACCACGCTGTTTGATGTCGGGGTGGACAACAACATTTTTTCCGTTGACGTGAAGCCGCTTTGGTGTGACGAACACTGTGCAGGATCAACCGAGCCTGCCTTCTGTTGTGCTCGACTCGCGCGAGCAACGACATTTAATTGCGACGGGCTGCCTGCGATCAACTTGGCTGATCCTGGCTGTAATTTTCCACCCAACATCACTCTTACGATTGCAGGCATTCAGGATATTTTTTGCGGAGTCCGACCAGTCGGCACGAACGTTTTGCTTGGCACGTCAATTTCGCACCCTGACGCCCCGTTTGACCCGATCCACCTTGATCTATTCTGTACGTTGCCGACTGCGTGTGACTCTGTTTTGCACGGAGATTATCCGTCGTATTTGCGATTGGTTTTTAAGATGGCTGGCGACTGCATAGGCAATTACTGTGTCTCAGTGGCACCGAACGGGCCAGTGAGTTGCCGACCGTTTTTCGCTGAGTTTCTCATTCCGATGCCACCGCATAATGGTCTGAAGCTGCTGGCACCGGATTGCCCGTTGTGTAGGCCACCCACTGTTCTGACATTTCGATTGACGGAGCCGTGATGATTGGACAAATCCCGTACCCCTGCGAATGTGCTGTTGCTGGTTTCTGCGCACGGCATCAGGACAAAAAAACTCAGCGTGATTGGGAATTCTGCCAAGGAATAAACTGCCGAGAAGACCAATCAATCGGTTACAAAAAGTTCTGGGACCATCGTGCCGCAGTCATGTCGCAACCGATCGCCAACGTGCAGCAATCGAGCGGCACTCAGACATTGCCAGAGGCGTTTGTCGCAGTCCCACGCAATCAATGGCCAGCAGCGGCGGCGTTAATCGCAACGCTCGCGGCACACGGCGACGTTGGCGTCGGTGACACGATCAAGCGGCTGCTCGGCTCACCCGGCATGGTCTATCAGGCCGCATTCCGTGCGATCACGGGCAGCGATTGCACGGGCTGCGGATTTCGACAGATGAAGTGGAACCAACTCTACCCGTACGGTGAAGCGTGATGGCAAACTCCACCACCAAAATTCGCCGACGCACTGGCATCCTCGCCGCATCTGCACTGCGTGACCTTGCTCGGTTACGGTATGCTTCGCCGGTCAAACTCGACGGCCGCGTGACGTGTGCGGTTGCAAGATTGCAGAAGGCCGCGAGAATCGGCGGTGTAGTGAGTGCCGAAAACTAAATCCGTGAGCCTGATTTTCAAAGCGAGATAACCCATGCCAGCCAACACTACGCCGATTTTTACACTCACTCCGATTCACGCGATGGCGTCAATCGCGACAGCGAATACCGCTCGCGACGGTACTGGAACAGTTGGCACGGTCTACACACCTGGAGCGAACGGCGGACGCGTCGAAATGGTTCGCGTTGTTGCGGCGGGCACGACGACTGCCGGTGTTGTGCGAATCTTCATTTACGATGGAGCAGCGTACTTTCTCGTCAAGGAGATGATGATCTTGGCCGTGACACCGAGCGTGTCGGTGGAAGTAGCCAACTACGAATGGGTGCCGACAGTGCCGATCCTGTTGCCAACCGGCTACTCGTTGCGGGCATCGACGCATATTGCCGAGACGTTCAAGGTTCACGTTGAAGCGAGTGACTTCTAATGTCAAATCACGGACTATTCGGAACCCAGAGAGCACGCTCGCCGCGTCTTGAGCCTCGGCCAGTATTGCCGCAGGCCGTGAGCGTCGTGACGGCTCCGCAACTGACCGCCAGCGTCAATAACTATTCGCCTGTTGGCTGGGACACCTGCGACGTGCTGCGGCTGTCATCGTCGGCGGCGTGGAACATCACTGGGTTTCGCTCTACATTGGATGGCCGACCGCGATTACTTTGGAACGTCGGCTCGTTTGCGATTGTGCTCATCAACGCGAGTGCGTCGTCGCGTGTGGATAATCGTATTTCGTTGATTGAAGATACGACACTCGCTGCTAATTCAACGTGCGTAATCCAGTACGACGTAACCTCGCAGCGATGGCGATTGATTGGCCAGCAGCTAAGTGCCAGTTTGAATGGCTTCACTGGCTCTCAGAACGTGGCCGCTCCAAACAACGTGGTGAACGCCTCGCGGTTGCTGGTGGTGGCAACAAGCACGAATGCAGACTTTGTGTTGCAGCCGAAAGGGACGGGGGCGATTCTGGCACAGTTGCCAGATTCAGCAATAGCCGGGGGAAATAAGAGAGGAGTAAACGCTGTTGATTTACAGACTAAACGCGGTGCTGCAATACAGGTGGCAAGTGGCAATTATTCCGTTGTTTCTGGTGGTTACAATAACACAGCAAGCGATGTTTATTCCATCGTGTTAGGCGGGCTTACCAATATAGCAAGTGGTGTTCGTTCCGTCGTATGTGGTGGGAACAATAATACAGCAAGTAACGCTGCTTCCGTCGTGTCTGGCGGGAATACCAATACAGCAAGTGGTGCATATTCCGTCGTGTCGGGTGGGAATGCCAATACAGCAAGTGGTACATATTCCGTCGTGTCGAGTGGTAACGGCAACGCAGCGTCTGGTCATTCATCTTCGGTTCCGGGTGGTCAGAGAGCAACAACACGAGCATTGATCGGAATGGCCGCGATTGCTTCTGGTCAATTCGCAACGCAAGGCGACGCCCAACGAGGTCAATACATCCTGCGTGGCCTAACAACCGATGCAACTGCAAAAGTTCTCACCGCCAACCAAGCGGCAGCAAGCACATCCAACCAAGTCGTGCTCCCGAACAACTCCTCTTATATCGTGCGTGGCCTCATCAACAGCCACCGCACCGATGTCATTGGCACGAGTGCCTCGTGGTCATTCCTTGGCACAATTCGGCGTGGAGCGAATGCAGCCGCAACGGTGGTGGTCGCTGCAATTACAGCAACATCAATCGCCCAAGACGCCGGTGCGATGATGCCGAGTCCGTGGGCAGTTGCAATCACGGCAGATACAACAAACGGTTGCCTAAAGGTGCAATTTACGGGTGCGGCATCAACGACGATCCGAACGGTTTGTCTCGTCGAGACAGTTGAGGTAACGTCGTGAGCATACCAATCACATTCCTTCACACATGCCGATCTGGTGGAACAATGCTTCAAGCATTGCTCTCGCAGAATCCGTTGCTGCATTGCACTGCTACAAACGATCTCGCCAACCTCATCGAAGGTGTCCAAAACCAGTGGACACAGTGCGAAGGGTTCAAAGCACAAGGACTAGAAAAACTGGTGCCGCGAATCCGCAGACTAATGCTCGGCATGGTCGATGGCTTTTATCACGCCGAGTTCAACGCGGGCAGGCATGTCGTGGACAAGTCGAGAAACTGGCTGAACAAGATTGAGCTACTCGAAGAACTCTTTGAGCAGCGTGTGCAAATCATTCTGCCGATCCGCGACATCCGCGACGTTGTGGCAAGCCTTGAACAACTCTTCCGCCAGAATCAAATCAGCCGACCGGCCCGCAATGGCGACCAGAAGATCAACGGCCAGACGATCAAGGACCGCTGCAAGCAATACCTCGGCATGGACGCGATGCTCGGCCAGTCAATCAGTGCAATCAAGGACTGTTTCGAGAAAGGGCTGGACGACCGGCTTATCATCGTGCCGTATCACGAACTGGTCGCGAATCCAGTCGGCATCGTGGCCCGTATTCACGTAGATATTGGGTTGCCGCCGTTCGTCTGTGATCCAAATGCCGTTGTGGTGAAAGAACCGGAGAACGATGAAGTTCACGGAAGAGACTTTCACACGATCAGGCCACAAGTGGACGACTCAGCAATCGGTCGCTGGCGGGGCATCCTGACCGAAGAAGTCAGCGAGTGGCTGGTCGAAGAGTACGTCAGTATCAACGACCTCGCCCACGGAACGTATCGCAGTTCAACATCTAACGTAATCACCGAACCAATAAAGGAACCTGTACATGAAATCTCTCACATTGACCTGCCCCGACTTGTTATTTGATTCAGTCGTTGAAGCCCTGTGCTCCAAAGGCAATTGGCAACAAACCGGCGACACAACGCTTGGCGAGGCTGGCAAGCTGGAGTTCGCCAAGGGGATGCTGCTCGACTACTTCGGAGAGGTTATCACGCAGCATGAGACGGCTAAAGTGCAAAAGGTGATGCAGGCACAACAGCAAGCCGCTCAAGCGACAATTCAAGCGGCAAACGTCGCGGCACGCGGTAGCGTCGTTGTGGAGATTGAATAGTTAATGGCATTTGTCGGCGTAATTCTTGACGGCGTATCAGTAGGCGGAGGCGTCGTTCGCGTTCAACTTGACGCGACGATGTTTTCTGGCAGCGGGACGCCGTTTGCACTCGATAACATTTTGTTTGCGTCGGGCAGCAGTGTGCCGACTAACATCTCGCCGAGTGCAGCGAGTCTGACGATCACCGGGCAATCTCTGCTCGTCACGTCCGGCATATCAGTCGAGCCAATAGCCGCGAGCCTTACACTGGCCGGCCAGACATTGCTCGTGACGTCCGAGCAGAACATCACGCCAACAGCCGCAAGCCTTGTGCTGAGTGGCCAATCGCTGATCGTCACGACCGAGCAGAACGCGACGCCGAGCGCAGCGGCGTTGACGCTCAGTTCGCAAACGCTGCTGGTCACGGTCGGCCTGACGGTCGAGCCAACAGCCGCGAGCCTTACGCTCGCTGGTCAGAGTTTGTTGGTCACGACCGAGCAGAACGCCACACCCACGGCAGCGACGTTGACGCTGGCCGGTCAAACGCTGTTGCTGACGACTGAGACCAACGCGGCTCCGGCCTCAGCCTCGTTGACGCTCGCTAATCAGAGTTTGTTGGTCACGACCGCAACGAATGTCGAGCCAACAGCCGCCTCGCTGACAATCAGCGGGCAAACGCTGTTGGTCACGTCCGGCATATCAGTCGAGCCAACAGCCGCAAGTCTTACGCTCGCTGGCCAGACGTTGCTTGTCACGACCGAACAGAACATCACGCCCACGGCTGCGAGCCTTGTCCTGAGTGGCCAATCGTTGATCGTCACGACCGCAACGAATGTCGAGCCAACAGCCGCCTCGTTGACGCTCGCTGGCCAGACATTGATCGTCACGTCCGGCCTGACAGTCGAGCCAACAGCCGCGAGTCTTACGCTGGCCGGCCAGACGTTGCTCGTCACGACCGAGCAGAACGCCACGCCAACAGCGGCAAGCCTTGTGCTGAGTGGCCAGTCTTTGCTCGTGACCACTGAGACCAACGCGGCTCCCACGAGTGCCTCATTGACGCTCGCCGGTCAGAGTTTGTTGGTCACGACCGAGCAAAACGTCACACCGACGGCAGCCGGGCTGACGCTCGCCGGGCAGTCGCTCGTGGTTCAGTACGCGATTTCCGTCGAGCCAACGGCGGCAAGTCTCACGCTGACCGGCCAATCGTTGATCGTCACGACGCCCGTTGATGTGACGCCGTTGGCCGCAAGCCTCGCAATCACCGGCGGAGTGTTGCTTGTCACCAGTGGCACATCGGTCACGCCGTCCGCAGCAAACCTCACGATTACGGGCCAGCTTGCGACGCTGACGACCACAACTTCCGTCACGCCCGCCGCCGCAAGTCTCACGCTCGCCGGCCAACTGGCTATCGTTACGAACCCGATTGACGCCACGCCGGGAGCCGCGTCGCTGACGCTGACGACGTTTTCGGCCATTGCGGCACTGGTCACGGCCGGAACCACAATCCGCTCCAGCGTGGTATTCACGCCGCAAGCGGTTGCGGTATGCTACGCTCCGACAATCACGGCCAGGATTGCAACACCAAAAGCAATCGCGACATCCGCAAGACCTAGTTGCGTCGCTTACGTCCAGACGTCGAAAATCGTTGCAACCGCATCAGCTTTTTAAGGAGTAAAAAATGGCAGCCGGAACTTGGACACTTACGAACGAAGGCCGAACGAAATTGCTTGACGGGACGTTCGATATCGACAGCGACACGTTCAAATGTGCGTTGTTCCTCTCGACTTCCAATATCGGGGCCGGATCAACCACCTACGCCGCACTCACGAACGAGCACGCCAACGCCAACGGATACCTGACCGGCGGCCAAAGTGTGACGCTCGCACTGAGCGGCACGACAACTGTCACGGTCAGTTTGACGAATAACACTTGGACCGCATCCGGTGGTTCGATTGTCGCTCGGTTCGCGGTGATCTACGAAGTTGCCGGGCGAGTGCTTGCCTATGCCTTGCTCGATTCCACACCTGCCGACGTCACAGTCACCGATGGCAACGCACTCAACGTTCTCGGCACGAACGGCGTGTTCACGCTCGCCTAACCGCTGGCCAAGAGGGAGCAGGTGAGCTATGGCGACCGTCATTCAAATGCTGCGAGACAGCAAAAACGCTCCCGCTGTGGTTCAATCCGGCGAGTCGTGCAACGTCGTTGTCACGTTCCAGGACTTGACCGGCGTGACGATCGTGAAAGCATCGCTGATTACGCTGACCGTCACGCAGTTCGAGCAGAAAACGGCCGCGATCATCAACAGCCGAAACAATCAGTCGATCCTCGACGCTAACGGGGGGAGCGTGGCCAACGACGGCACGCTCACGCTCAGGTTGCAGCCGCTTGATAGCGTGATCGCCAACGCGAACACTACTGTTGAGACTAGCGAGGTTCACATTTTGCGATTCGATTTTACTTGGAGCGACGGCGTGAGCACGCGAACTGGCCGCGAAAATCGCGGGCTATCAATCGAGCGGCAGGCGGCTCCCGCGTGACGCGAACGAGCCAATCGAATATGAGTTTATTCCACGTATAAAGGTTGCCGCGATGATGCTTGCCGATTCGACAACCGAAATTGAGATGCTGAAGTCTCTGTCGCAAAATTGGCCGCTGCTGGCCGTGATCGTCTCCGCGATTGCATGGTTCGCCAAATACATCGCCCACCCGCTGACCACGCGCCACATATCCTGGATGGACGCGATGGAGGAGCGCGACAAGGAACGGCTGGCCTCTGACGTGGACCACAAGCACACGCTGGCCGACGTGCGAGAAAAAGTGATCACGCTCAACGACACGACCAACACAATCAAAGACATAATTCAGAAGTTCCCCGTGGGTCAGCCTCGTGGTGGTGTGTGATGGTTGGGATCAAATCGTGCCGACGCGATGCCCTAACGGACGAGATGATCGTCAAGCGAGTTGCACGATTTGGTCCTCTGACAACGACGCAAATATGCAGACACTTTGGTTGCACCAATCACGGAATCCTGTCGCGGCTGAAGCGGATCGCAGGATTGGCTTACGAGAAAAAAGACGGGCGGACGGATATTTGGAGATCGGTTTGAGCGACCTGTCGATCGTCGCCTGGATGTTCGGTGCGGTCGCGGCAATCGAATTGGCTTGGTGGCTGATGTGGCTCGATGAGCGTGATCGGCGATGGCACGAAAAGGAACTCAAACGGTTGAGGAAACGAAAATGAACAGAGCATTGATTGCGGTGTTGTTCGGCGTGTCAGTCATCGGAGCCAGTGTGGCAAGCTCGTCGATCCTTCCCGTGGCCTACGGGGCTGGAGAGATGACTCCCGGTGTTGGCATCACGTCGATCGTCGGCACTCTGACAGCGTTGCTGTCCGGGGCTGGCGGTATCTGGTCGCTGTTCAAGAGCGGCAGCGTTAGCGACTTCGCGAAGGGTGCGTTGCGGAATTTGACCGACGGCGACGCTCACGGAACCGGCGTTGATGCGGCCTTCATCGCGATCGTGACGGCCGTGCTGCTGAAGAAAAAGACGATCGACCCGGCGTTGCTGTCGGAGATCGGAGCAGTGCGAAACAAGGTGCAAACCGAACTGGACGCGAAATGAGAATCTGTCTACTCGCGGTTGTGGCCACATTGCTGATCGGCGGCTGTATCGCTCAACCGGGAGGCGGCAAGACGCCGGCCAAGCCGAAGCCGGGAGCAGCGACAATCGAGGAACTGAGCCGAGCGGCTCAACTCGAAGCTCTCGCAGCGTCGGCTGACGCTATCGACGCTGTTGCTGATCGCGTGAAGTCGGGCGAATTGAAGTACGACTCTGGCCTGCAATCTGAATTGCAAACTGCGTTCAACGCGGGCCTGAGCGGGCCGCAGAACAAGCGACTTTCAGCCGAGATGTCCAAAGTAATTTCGCCGGGCACGGTGTTCGATCCGGTCGCGACCGAGAAGGCGTTGAGAGCGGTTGCGAATGGGCGGAGGGCGTTGAAGTGAGCGACGAAAGACTTGGCCTGATTATCAGCGACGACCACGAGGCGACAATCAATGGCTTCGACGCGGTGCCCGTGTCGTTCCGCGTCAAAGATTTGTCGAGCCTGCCCGCCGCGTGGGAGTCGCCGATCGAAGTGATGGATCAACAGCAAAGCAACGCCTGCGCTGGCTATGCCGGGGCCGCGAATTTCAGTCATCGGCAGTACGTCGAAACCGGTGAGTTGGTGAAATACTCACCCTGGTTTAGCTACATCACCAGCCAACGAGCGAGCAAACAATTTATTGGCCGCGATGGCGGCACGTCGATCAAGAGCGTGATTGACGCCGCGACGAACGATGGCTGCTGTCTGGAGTCAATGTGTCCTCGCCCGTCACGGTACAGCACGACGCTGACGCAAGACGCAATCCGTGACGCGGCGGCTCACAAGCACATTGGTGGAGTGGTGGACCTGAGAAATTTTAATACCTGCATAGATTTTTTGACCGATAGAAGGTCATGCGTCATCGGGACACGTTGGTACAGCACGCAAGCTAACGTCCGAGACATCGAGACCAAGGCTCTCGGCTCTGGCGGTTCATTCCGTGGCTATCACGCACGAGCTTTGATTGGCTGGGCCACGATCGGCGGAGTCGTCTCGCCGCGTGTGCTCAACAGCCACGGAGCAGGCTGGGGCACGAACGGCAGAGCGACCATTGAGCGTGAACTGTGGGAGTGGTGGCGGCGTGACGCGAATTTCTTCGCATTGGGCTTTACGGACATCAACGAACGCATTCCGAAGCGGCGCGACTGGACTGATTTTCAATGGACCGGCGGCAGCGTTCCCGACTGGGTTGGAGGGCAGACGTAATGGACCGACACGAAGCGGTGACAGCGTGCGTGGCTCAGATGCAACTCTTCCCGCAATTCTCGTCCGCATCCGACGACCAGAAGGCCAAGGCGGCGGCGTTCGCGTTCGATCGGCTGCATGATGACGCGATGGAGTTTCTGCCGTTCGGCAGTTCAGGGGACGAGGTGCGCCGCTACTGCAAGGCGGCCACGAGGCGAGTTCACAAGCGGGTCGAAGCGATGGATGCGGAAGAGTTCGAGCAAGCAAACGGCTTTCCAATCATGCTCGCGCTGAGTTTGATTCCGCTGCTGTGGCAGTGGTGGAAAATGCTGAAAGAGTGGCTGGGGTGGCAATGAAGGCATCAGAATTTATGGCACGATTCGAGGAAATGTGGGCCATCATCGGCGGAGACCCCGATGTCGTTGTTGCTGCCGGAGAGGATGGCAAGCCAGAGTTTGAAAGAGCGGCACTTGAATTTCAGTCGGTCTACCCGAACGGAGAAGGCTGGGACACTCGCGACAAGAAAAACACAATGGAAGTGATTTGCGTGTATTGAGTGAGCATCACTTGGAGAACCGATCATGCGACTGACACTACTGAAACTGTCGTGGCTGCTGGCGAGCCTGATTGCCGGCTGCATGTCGCCGATCAACGCCGACATCGTGGACGACGGCGGAGACGTGATTGTCGAGCCTGTCCCGATTGATACGCCGTCAATCGCCGTCAGTGCCTCGCCTGATGCGTTCGCTGAGATCGCTGGGTGGCTCGGCACGTCGAACACGATCACCGTGGCCAACGCGACAACGATCGAGCAGGACGCCGTCACGGTCAACGTGCCAGCCGGTGCGAAGGTCAGCTATCAGTTCGCCGACGACCTCGGCACGTTCACGTTCGCCAAGCCGCTGCCAAGCGTGACGGCAAAAGTGTTAGGATGGAAAGTCAGCCCCGCGCTGTCAGTTGTCACATTGCGTCCGAGCGGTGACGGTTCTGCGAAAACATCACTGGGCACTTATCGTTTCAAATGGCTGGCTGAAGACGACGCTGGATCAGCCGCAACGCCGAGCGAACTGCCGGAGGTGTTCGCGTATTCAATGGTCGGTTGCCAGCCATGCGTCGTCGCTCGCCGCGAGCTTGCCGCTGCAACCGACCTGCCGTTCCGAGTGGTGTGGCGCGACGAAGCCGCTCCGGCCTGGCTGACGTCCCGCCCCGCGTTCTGGTGGCACGTTAGCGGCCAGCAACCGACGCAAGCCGACGTGGCCAACACTCGGCAAACGACTGGATGGTCAGGAGTCAAAGACTTCTCGCAGCGATGGAAGGCAACGCGGACACCAAAGCCGCATCGGGCCGGGGGTGCCGCGTCTGCTCTCCCGTTTGTTCCAGCGGTCGATCGCACAATCACACAGCACGCCGGCCACGCCTGCCCGTCATGCGGTCGGACGCAGTACGCCATCGCCAACGGCAGCGGGCCGAACCACACGCACCGCTGCGGAGCGTGCGACGTGACGTGGTGGCACGCGGATCAGTGATTCGAACCGCGAACAATCTCAAGAATTCTTTTCAGAATGCCGATTTGTTTGTTTACTTGCTGACGTTAGCGGCTAAGATTCACCCAGACGCGAACGAAACCACTAACCCAAAGGAACGAATGATGATTACGACCAACCAACTGAACCAAGTCGCAACGCTGCTCGGAACGACGGACAAGAACTTGGTTTTCTCAGTCTGCATCAAGACGCTGGTTGACGCGGGAATGTCCGCTGTGGACGCGATGAAAGAAGTCTGCGGAGTCGAGAACACCAACGCGATGATCGGCAAACTCTACGACGACCTGCGAGCCTAATCCGCACCGAATCCACCCGCCCGCCGAACTCTCCGGCGGGTCGAACGAGGAAAGAGAATCATGCCAGCGACCTACAAGATCACGCCACACCGCAACGGCTACCGCGTCACCGATGAATCTGGAGCGGTCGAGATCGTGTCTGGAAAGCGGTCAATGATGCAGCCGAGCCAGTTCAACGTCTTCGAGATCGCCTACGACTGCCGGCTGGCCGGAGCGATTGACGGAGAGATTGACACGACGCGATTCGACATAAATTCTTTGACGATCACAGTCACCACTGTAGCGGAGTAGACCCCATGAAAAAGAAACACCTCACCGCGTCCGAGATGCAGGCTATTGGCTGGGCCAACCGGCCGCCGGACTCTCCGGCAGGCCGCGACCAATCTCAAGAATTCTTTACCGAATGCCGATTTATCGGTTTACTTACTGACGTTAGCGGCTAAGATTCACCAATCGAAACCAACTGACTCCAACCGCAAGGGGAAACGAAATGAAACAACTCTACCTGATTCACGACGCAATCGGACAAATTGGAAGCCAAATCGCAGGCACGAAAAAGCGTGCCATTCAGTTGTTTTCCAAAAAGCACGACCTGACGCTGGCCGTCAAGCCGATCAAGGCTTACTCGATGGCGAACGAAAAGATTCCTGAGTAACCACCACCCGCACCCAGCCAACAGCCCGCAAACGCGGGCTTGCGGCGTTTGAAGACACGCAGCCAACCGAACCACTAACCGGAGACGAGAGAACATGATGGATTCCATCGCGATGAAGCTGAGAGACCACCTTGCGTCGAGCAACACCGCAACGATCAACGATCTTGTGACAGACGGCCTGTATCGACAGGCACGACGCATTCCCGAAGACGCCGAAACCGATCTCGAAGAGGTCGAGGAATGGGCGGTCGATTGTCTCAACGGATTGCGTCAACAAGAGCGTGATCGTGCTGCTTGGGACGAAGTCGCCAGGCGTGGCAAAGCGTTCGCAGCCAAATAACCCACCACGCACCCGCCCGCCGCAATCGCGCGGCGGGCTGAACGAGGAAACACTGCGATGAATTCGTATCAAGACTTCATGGCCACGAAACACGTCCGAGCGTTGCGGCACGGTTTTGACGTGACCGACGACTCGATCAATCAATCGCTGTTCGATTGGCAACGGTTAATTGTTCGGTGGGCGTTACGAGTTGGTCGTGCGGCGTTGTTCGAGGACTGCGGACTCGGCAAAACTCTTCAGCAACTCGAATGGGCGTCTCAGGTTTGCCAGCACACTGGCGGAAACGTACTACTGTTATGTCCGCTCGCGGTCCAATGGCAGACGATCCGCGAGGCTGAGAAGTTCGCGATTGCGACACCGTGTAAAGTCTGCGAGACGCAAGCGGACGTTGGCAACGGTATCACGATCACGAATTATGAGAAGCTCCACCACTTCGATTCGACGAAGTTCGTCGGCGTTGTGCTGGACGAGTCTAGCGTTTTGAAATCCTACACCGGGAAAACAAAACAGGCACTCGTTAAGCAATTCGCGGACACTCAATATCGACTCGCCTGCACCGCAACGCCTGCCCCGAATGACAGAATGGAACTCGGCAATCACGCGGAGTTCCTTGGAGTGATGCCGAGCAATGAGATGCTCGCCAGGTGGTTTGTGAATGCTGGTGACAAGGTTGGAGCGTACCGACTTCGGAAGCATGGCGAAGAGGAATTCTGGCGTTGGGTAGCCTCATGGGCAGTGTGCATTTCATCGCCGAGCGATCTTGGGTTCGACGGAAGTCGCTACGAGCTGCCGCCGCTGAGGCTGCAAGAGCACATCGTTGATTGCCTCGTGCCGGCCGGGTATCTGTTTCAACCGACCGAACTAATCTCAGCGACGAATGTACATCGCGAGAAACGGGCCGCGTTGAACGAGCGAGCGGATCAAGTCGCGGCACTCGTCAACGGAGACTCTGATTTTTGGGCGGTGTGGTGCGACACAGACTATGAGGCCGACGCATTGCTGAAACGCATTCCCGACGCCTGCGAGGTGCGTGGCTCGCAATCGAACCAACAGAAAGAGATTCGCTTGCGTGATTTCACCGATGGCCGAATTCGAGTCATCATCACAAAGGCGGAGATCGGCGGGTTCGGAATGAACTGGCAGCACTGCCACAAAACGACGTGGTTCGCTGGCTACAGCTACGAGCGTTGGTATCAAGCGATCCGCCGACTCTGGAGATTCGGCCAAACGCAGCCAGTTGAGGCTCACGTTGTCCGCACCGACCGCGAGGAATCAATCGTCGAGACCGTGCGAAGAAAACAGGAACAGCATCAAGAGATGCAACGCGAGATGGCCGGGCGGATGCAAGCGGGAATGAAAGAGGAACTCGGAATCGGTTCGACTACGTTGCGGGTTTACGAACCTGCGAAGACTGTAAAAATTCCAAAGTGGCTTCAAACGAAAGGCTAGTCTGCGATGAAAGCGATCAACGAACAGCACGGACAAGATTGGACGATGTTTCATGGCGACTGCGTGGATGTTGTGCGGCAGTTACCAGACTGCTCTATTGACTACGGTGTCCACTCACCACCGTTCGCGAATTTGTTCATTTATTCAGACTCAGAAGCCGACATGGGGAACTGTGCCAGCACTGAGGAATTCATTCGGCATTACGAGTTTCTGATTGCGGAGTTGTTCCGCGTGACAGTCGTTGGCCGGTTGTGCTCGGTCCACTGCAAAGACCTGCCGAAGTACGCCAACCGCGACGAGACGACAGGACTCTTCGATTTCCCTGGCGACATCATTCGGGCATTTGAGAAGTTCGGATGGTCATATCATTCGCGAGTCACGGTATGGAAGTGCCCGGTGATTGAGCGTGAGCGAACGAACAACAACGGACTTTTGCACAAGACAATCAAGCGGGACTCGTCGCAGGTGCGGCAAGGTATGGCCGACTACCTGTTGACGTTTCGCAAGCCGCCATTCGGGACGCTGATGAGTGACAAGCCGATCGTGAGGCCGAACGGAATCACTAACTACGTCGGCACCGAAGACCCGCGACTTGAAAACCAGCCTGACCATCCATCGCGTTTCTCACGGACACCAAGCCGCGATCCTGCACTCGCAATCTGGCAACGCTACGCTGAGCCGGTATGGTGGGATATCGACCAAATGGACGTGCTGAATTTCAAGCACGCTCGCACGGATCGTGATGAGCGGCATATCTGTCCGCTTCAGATCGGGCTGATCGAACGAGCGATTGAATTGTGGTCAAATCCTGGTGATATTGTGTTGTCGCCGTTCGCCGGAATCGGAAGCGAAGGCGTTGGGGCGTTGCGGCGTGGCAGGAAGTTTGTCGGCGTTGAGTTGAAGGACTCATATTTCGAGGCCGCTTGCAGACATCTCGCGAGCGAGGAAACAAAAAAGAAAACACAAGAGCGGTCGTTGTTCTCACACGAGGAATTTGAAACATGATCTTGCGAAAGAAACACCTCACCGCGTCCGAGATGCAGGCTATCGGTTGGGCCAACCGCACGCCGGCTCAACGCCGCGAGCACCTGGCCGCGATGGGCCGGGCGTCCGCTGCGGCTCAGACGCCGGAGCAACTCGCCGAGCGAGGCCGAAAGGGTGCGATGGCTCGGATTCGCAACATCGAAGCGAAGAAATTGGCCGAAGCCAAAAGAAAAAAGACGCTGAAAACGCCGAAGAAATAGCGGCTTTCGCCGATTTGTTAAAGAGATTTCCATAAATTGTCGATAACTAGCTGGACGGGACTTGCTGACGTTGGTAAGATTCGACCAGACAAACGCAAACCACCTGACCTCGAACTTGGAAACGAAAAATGGTCCGCAAATACAAACTCGCCGAAGCCATCCAAATTGCCGCTCGCGACGGGAACCCGGTTCTGTCAATTAACCAAGACGTGATCCAAGATAACCCGGTGGTCACGATTCACCAGGACTTCACTCGGAGCGGCAAGTCGTTCGCGACGTTCAAGCGGGCCTGCGGAAAATATCGCGGCAATACTTGCGGCTCTGCATACTGAGCCGCCCGCCGCCAGCCCGCAAACGCGGGCTTGCGGCATTAGAAGAGCGTCCCCCTGCTGCTCATTCAAACAGCGTCCACTTCCGCTGGCGCGGCTCCGACCAATCACCGGACCACTCGCCGCGCTGGCGGCCTTTAACTTCGGAGCAAATCAATGGCATGGCCGTACAACACCGATGGCGTCCAGGTCGATCACGACGCCGCGCACAACGCTGAAGACAGGGCCTACGAGAAGGCCGACGAGTCGAGCACGAGGCAGATGTACCAGTCGGAGCAGGCCGAGCATCTGCGGCAGGTCATGGCGGATGCTAAGCGTCCGAAAGTGGTTTGATGTGTGCTGCCGCGAGCCTGGGGAGGTGAGCGGCGGTGGAGAGTGACGCCGGCCTGCTTGTTGCAGGCCGGCTCCGAAGTCCAAGTGTGGTAGCGGTAGCTTGCGAGTCCGTGATAGGGCTTTTCCGAGTTCGAGTCTCGGTTGGACTACTAGCTGCCGCGAGCCTGGGGAGGTGAGCGGCGGTGGAGAGTGACGCCGGCCTGCTTGTTGCAGGCCGGCTCCGAACAACAACGCCGGCGTGGCACGAAGCCTCATACCCGCACGGATGCGGGGCCGGTTTTCCTCGAAGGGAGTCGAGCTATGTTGGTACTTTCGCGTGAAGTTGGTGAGCGAATTATGGTCGGCGATGACATCGTCATCACTGTTTGCCGCATCAGTCCAAACAAGGTTCGGCTTGGGATCGAAGCTCCAAAATCCATGCACATCGCCCGCGATGAACTGGTCGGCACATGCCCGAAGATTCAAACTGGACCCGAAGACGTCGCGGACATCGGACGAAAAACCATCGAAAGGAATCGAGATGTTTTTGCAGATTAAGGTTGGACAGATTTTGTTGATCGGTGACGAAACTCGCGTTGCGTTTGTGTCGATCGACGACGGCGAAACGGTGACGCTGCAAGTCGATTCACCGCTATATCCCAGCGTCGCGAACGAGTTGGACGCAATAAACGACCTTGAATTGTTCGTGGCCGGCGATGGAGCTTGACCAATGCAGATCATTTTTCGGGTTGAGTCAGTGCCAGTCGCACAGCCTCGCCAACGGCATCGGATCGTGGAGTCACAGGGCCGGACATTCTCGCAGAACTACACGCCGAGCAAGCATCCGGCAACGCAATTCAAATCGGACGTGCGGCTCGCTGCGGCGTCAGAAACGACAAGGCCGCTCGAAGGTGGATTACTGCTCGACGTTTTGTTCGTGATGCCGAGGCCAAAGGGAATGATTTGGAAAAAACGGTTGATGCCGCGTGAGGCTCACACGAAGAAACCGGACATCGACAATCTTCTAAAAAGCGTGATGGATGCTCTCAAAGATTTGTGCTGGCGAGACGATTCGCAGGTCAGCGCGGTGACGGCTTGCAAAGTCATTGCGAGCGGTGACGAGATGCCTCACGTTGTTGTCAGTATCAAGGAGGAAACATGAGCGGAAAGTCACCACTACTTCCGTCGCCAATGACTCCAGAACGTGAGGAGCTTATGCGTGCTCGCGCCGCAGCCGGTGAGCAAATCGCACAGCCTGCCGACCAGGGCGGCGTCACCGAGTCGATCCAGCGGCGGCACGCGAGCCAGAACAAAAACGGATTCAGTTCAAACGCGAGGAAAGTCCACAAGACCGGGCCGACCAAAGATGCCAAATTCGACGACGATGGCGACGAGATTGTTGCTGAGACCGACGCCGTGTTGTGGCAGAAGTATTTCGCGACGAGTCCCGGCAGCCGTGCTGCGCGGGGTGCGATGGATGACCTATTGGCCATGAGGGGAAGGAAATGATTTTTGCTCTCGATTTTGATGGCACGTTCGCTGAAGACCAGAAACTCTGGCTCGCGTTCGTCGAGGATTGTTTCGAGCGTGGCCACGATGTTATCACGGTCACGCATCGACGCGACACGTTCCAGAATCGGCAGGAGATGGCGTTCGCCGGTGTCAGTTGGCCGATCGTGTTCGCTGAGGGAACAAAGGCTCAGGCGGCGATCGAGGCCGGCTACGACATCAAGGAAGCCGTGTGGATCGACGACAACCCAGTTGGCATCGGCACCGGCGACGAGAGCCAGCCAACAACGCAATCGGTGTTCGAGATTGAGTTGCGGCACGCTTTGAGCGTGCTGACCGACGGCAGAATGGAGTCGCTGCTGTCTGCTGAGTTCGCGGAACTCATCACACGAATCGAAACCGTGTTGGGAACAACATGAAATACGACGACAGAGGACTTGGTCCGCCGAAAACAACCGACACTCAGCCGGTCACAGTGCGGGCCGAGTGCAAGCAATGCGGAGAGAAGCGGCTGCACCGCTGCGTGCGGCAGGCTGATGGCGATGTGGCCTGCACCTGCCTGAAGTGCGGGCGGGTTGTGGTTGGGAGGTAGAAACGAAGCCAGCGGCGTCGCTGGTACTGGAAGGCGGACCTTTTGCTTGATTGGGGGGAAACGATGGAAAGCATTTTTAATTTACTCAATTCGCCGACGAAACGGGCACGGCGGACCATGATCTATGGTCAACCGGGCGTCGGGAAGAGCGGCCTTGGATCGCGATGGAAAGGCCGCGTGGCGTTCATTACGACGGAAGATGGCCTGCGTGATATTGAGGGCGTTTCGGCGTGGCCGATCGTCACTGTGCTCGGCGACATGCTCCGCCGCAAGGCGATACCGGAAGGCAAGACGCCGAGCCTGATGGCACTCATCAGCGGCATCGCGGCAGCGAAGGGGCCGCTCCCGTTCGACACGCTCGTGATCGACACAATCGACGGCCTTCATCATCTGGTTGTGGAGTACGTCAGCGAGGTCTATACGGACCAAGAGCGTGGTTACGGCAAGGATGTTGGGCTGTTCGCCGACGCTTGGAAAGCGATCCTTAACGCGTTGGAATGGATGAATTTGAATCGCGGTTTGGAGATCGTGTTGCTGGCTCACAGCCAGATTGAAAAGTTCAACGATCCGCTCGGCGAGTCTTACAACTTCTATTCGCCAAGGCTTCACGCGAAGAGTTCTGCACTGGTCTGCGACTGGTGCGACGAGGTGTTTTTTTACAATTATTGCACGATGGTGATTGCGAAAGATGAGGGCTTCAATCGCACTCGCAACGTCGCAGTCGAAGCCGGTCAGCGTTCGCTGTTCACCGCGAAACGTCCGGGCTACGTCGCCAAGTCTCGGCTGGCCAATGTGCCTGAAGAGATTCCAGTGCTCAAGACCTCGACCTATCACGAGCTTATCGGCCAATACTTGCCGACCACGCCAACAGTTCCTTCTGTCGCTGGGTAACTGACCACGCTGTCGCGTGGAACAGGCACCAGCAAATCTGCTCCGAAAGGGCAACACTATGGCTGCGTTAGATTTCGACCCCGCAAAAGTGCAGAACGACGTGATTCCGAAAGGCGAATACCGGCTCGTGATTTCCGGTGCGGAAATCAAGCCGACGAAGGCCGGCGACGGCCTGCGACTCAACCTCAAGCTGACGGTGTGTGGTGGCCAGTACGGCAACAGGACTTTGTTCGAGGGATTGAACATCAAGAATCCCAACCCGACTGCTCAGGCAATGAGTGAGCAGATGTTGAAGAAAATCTGCGAAGCGATCGGCGTGCTGAAGTTGACCGACACCGCCCAACTGCTCAACGGGCAGGGTGGTCAAATCAGCGTTCCGTTTATGGCTTACGTCGATGTCAAAGACAACGACGGCGGCTTGCAAAACGTGCTGAAGAAGCCGCGACGGATTGCGAGCGGAGCGACGTCGACAGCTCCAGTTATGGCTTCAGCGAGTGAGAATGTGCCGCAGGTCGCTGCAAGCAATGCGGCACCGTGGGAAAAATACAATTGACGACCAAGGCACGGGGAAGCCGGGATGTGCCGTACAAATAAAGACACTGGCTTGACGGGCGGGAGAGACCGCCATTTTTCAACGGACACAAAATGAAGATCCAAACACTACCACTGCCGCCGCTATTCGCCCGCGAACGCTATCCGTTCCACCTGCTAGAGGTTGGCCAATGTTTTGCGGTCGCGTGCTGCCCGACCGCACGCCGTGCCATGCAGCAAAATCTATCGAGCATCAGTCGCAAGCCGTCGTTGCGCGGTCGCAAGTTTGCGACACGTTGCACGCCTGACGGGGTTGGCGTTTGGAGGATCGCGTGAGTCTCCCCTTCGGCACCGCCACTTCACTGATCGTCCCGCGCTATTATCAAGACGCCGCTGCGGAAGCGTTGTGGCGTGATATGCGTGACCACTCGCCCGTTGCTGTGCTTCCGACCGGATCAGGCAAGTCGATCATCGTGGCCATGCTGGCCAAGCGTACCATCGACGCTGGCGGGCGAGTGATCGTCCTGCACCCACGCAAAGAGTTGATCGAGCAGAACGCGGCCGAGTGCCGAGCGTTGATGCCGGGCGTTGATGTCGGGCTGTATTCTGCCGGACTCAACAAGCGACATACGGACCACGCGATTGTATTTGCCGGCATCCAAAGTTGTTTCGACAAGGCTCATTTGTTCGGCTCGCGTGAGATCATCATCGCGGATGAATGCCACCTGATCGCACCAGACGGCGAAGGCAGATATCGCACGTTTTTGCACGCCATCAAAGAACTGTGCCCGCACGTGCGACTCTGTGGGATGACCGCCACGGCGTTCCGCACCGGCAGCGGAGCGTTGTGCGGGCCGCAGAATTTGCTGACCAAAGTTGCCTACACGGCCAGCGTTTCGCGGCTGATGACTGAGGGCTATTTGTGCCCGATCATCAACAAACCAATGTCCAGCGAACTCGACACGTCGGGACTGAAGATCATTGCCCGAACGCATGAGTTTGACGCGGCCGACAGCGAGCGGCTGTTCGACACGGATGACCACGTCAATGCGGCTGTGGCTGAAATCTTGAGCAAGACAGTCGACCGGCATTCCGTGCTCGTGTTTTGCTCAGGCGTCAAGCACGCGGGGCACGTTGCCGAAGTGTTGGCCACGATGTCTGGCGAGCGGGTTGGCCTCGTGACGGGCGAGACTATGCCGCTCGAACGATCTAACCTGCTTTCGATGTTCAAGGCGGGAACGCTGCGTTGGCTCGTGAACGTGGACGTGCTGACGACCGGTTTCAATGCCCAGCGAATCGACTGCATTTGTGTTTTGCGTGCCACGGCTTCGCCGGGCCTGTTCGCGCAGATTTGCGGACGTGGATTCCGGGTGCATGAGTCCAAGGGAAACTGTCTCGTGCTCGACCTCGGCCAGAACATTGCCCGTCACGGCCCCATCGACGCGGACGATTACGGAATCCCGAAACCGAAGCAAACACGCGAAGGCGTGGTTGATGGCATGCCGTCAAAAGAATGCCCAGCGTGCGGAGAGCCTCAGCAGATACAAGCGAAGACCTGCACGGAATGCGGGTTCGAGTGGCCGGCCAAGCCTCGCCACGATGCGAATGCGGATATCGAGTCGGCTATTCTTGAATCACAGATCGAGCCGACGGAATACCTCGTGGAAAGTGCTACGTTCAGCCGGCACGTCAAACGCGATGCTCCCGACGCTCCGAACACGTTGCGGATTGATTACGTTTGCCAACTGGCTGAGAGCGAAGGCAACCTGACGCAAAAGACGATCAGCGAATGGGTGTGCCTGGACCACGTCGGCTTCCCAAAACGCAACGCGATCAAGTGGTGGAAAGAACGCAGCCTGGCCGAACTGGTGGAGGACGAGCAGGGCAGCTTGATCGACCCGGCAATCGACCTGTGGCAGCGTGGGGCAGTCGTGGTGGCGAGTCGAATTTGGACCGTGCCGAAAGGCAAGTTCACGCAGATTGTTCGGCAGGAAATCACAGACGAACGACCGGAAGAGTGGGCGGACGAGGGCGAGTTGGGAGAAGAAGCGTTTGATCCATTCGAGGCGGCGGAAGTTCCGTTCTAAGACGTGATCTCAAACCAAGAAAGCAAAACTATGGCCATCAACGAATCAATCCTGAACGACCTGCACAAGCAAGCCACCGCTGCCGCCGCGAGGCCGGTCATTAAGTGGGTTGATATCGACCCACGAACACTGCTGGCCGTGCTCGAACTGGCGTACCGCGCGATGCGGGATGACAGCGTGGCAGGATGCGGCGGCGGATGTTCCACAAATTGAAAGATAAATTTCGTATGTCTCGCTTTTCGTTATCCGACGACCAGACTAAAGCACTGCGACAATTCAAAACATGGCTGGCGAGTGGCTCGCGTGAATTCCGGCTAGGCGGACTGGCTGGCACCGGAAAAACCACGATTGTCAGTCAAATCTGTGAGATGATCGGCCAGTGTGATGTCTTCGCTCCAACCGCACGGGCCGCACAGGTTTTGCGAGCAAAAGGCATCGAAGCCAACACGCTACACTCGCTCTTGATGAAATTCACGCACGAAGAGATTGATGACCGTGGCCGCGTCGTCCCGCAATTCATCGACAAAAATGCTCACCGACAAATTATGGCAGTTGATGAGTCTTCGATGGTGTCGCGTGGTATGTACCAAAAAATCATGCGCTGTGCGGATCGAGTGGTGTGGATCGGCGACTACGGACAACTTCCTCCAGTCGAACAAGACGCGAGTGGATTTTGTTTAATGAATGAAGAAACGCTCAACGCGAAACTAACAACTCAACATCGACACGCCGGCAACGGAGAACTGATCGACTTCGCGAATCACTTGCGAGCAGGTAAATCACCTTCTGAGTTCGTCGCCATCGCGACAGTGACGATCAACCCACCAGTCGCGAACGGTAAGGATGTCGTGCAATATGCTGCCGAGTGTGGCGCTTCGATCGTGATTTGTTACACAAATCAATGGCGAGCAGGCTTCAATATTGAGATGCGTCGATTGCTCGATATGCCGGAAACTGGATTTTGCCAAGGCTTGAAAATTACTTGCTCGAAAAATCACTACCGAGAGAAAATATGCAACGGTGAAATGTTTGAGGTTAAGAGCAACACGGGATCAGAAATCTCGACAACCTGCGGACGAATGTTCCAAGCCACATTCGACAAAACGAAAACAAAGTGCGTGCTGGTTGAAGACGGTTTTGCCGTGACATGCCACAAGGCACAAGGCAGCGAGTTTGCAAAAGTAGTGGTCGTCGAAGATGCGATCGCCTGCCCGCATTGGAGATACACGGCCGCGACACGCGCACAAAAATCACTCACCTATTTTCAAAACCGATAGAGTAAGTAACATGGCATTCACGGATGAGGTTTACGAGAAAGTCATCAAGCTCGCTACACCGTCAGAGTTCTGGAGGTTTCCACCAATACTCGCTGAATTGCCGAATTGGGTACTTTGGTCCGCCGACAAGATTCCGCTTCAACCGAACGGGAAGCCGGCCAAGTCAAACGACCCGTCAACGTGGAACACGCTCGCGAACGTGTTGGCGGTTGCTGACCAGTTCGGCAACCGAATCGGCTTCATGTTTCGAGCGGCTGACGGGCTGGTCGGCATCGACCTCGACGGGGCAGTTTGTGATGGTGCAATCGCACCGTGGGCGTTGCGGATCGTGAAAGCGATGGATTGTTACGCGGAGTTTTCGCCGAGCGGCAAAGGCATACACATCATTTGCCAAGGGGGGTTGCCCGATGGACGCGGACGAAAAACTAAACTTACCGAACCAGCCACAAGCGACAAGCAACCAGGAATCGAAATCTATTCCAACGGGCGTTATTTCACGTTTACTGGCGACGCGATCGGAGGTGAGGTGGTGCCTGCCAGTGATGCACTCAGACGATTACTTGCCGACTATTGGCCAGCCACGATTCCCCAAACCAAAGCCCCGGTAGCGATCAGCGAGCGTGTCCGGCGTTACATGCAGACCATCCCGCCAGCCGTCAGCGGCCAGGGTGGGCACAACCGCACGCTGTGGGCGGCACGTTGCCTCGTGACGGGATTTCAGCTTTCGGCTGAAGATGCGACCAGTCACCTCGCCGAATGGAACCTCGGCTGCCTTCCGCCGTGGTCGGAGCGCGAACTGGCACACAAGATCGAAAGTGCAATCGGCACACAGTGCGACAAGCCGGCCGGGTGGCTGCTGACAGAACGTGAGCCGAGCTATCAATCGAGCGTCGTGCTCGACCTCACGTTGCCGCGTGCGGTGGAGGCGGCAGAGCCGGATGAACCTCCACCACCAGAACTCCGCCGCTTCCCAACGCGATGCCTCGCCGCGCCGGGACTGATCGGCGAAATCGTGGCATTCACGCTCGCGACCGCGATCTATCCGCAGCCCGAACTCGCACTCGCTGGTGCGTTGGCCATGATGTCGCTGATCACCGGCCGCAAAATCTGCGACCGACGCAACACACGAACCAACCTCCAGATCACGACGCTCGGTCCAACCCGCTCCGGCAAAGAGCATCCCCGCACGGTCAACGAAGGCATCCTGCGAGCAGTCGGTTGTCCGAGCCTGTACGAAGAGGCTTCAGCGAGTGCGGCCGCGTTGCATGGCTTCATGGAGGAACAACACGGCGTCGGGATGATGATGTGGGACGAGTTTGGCGACTTCCTCGCGTTGGCACGATCGAAGTCGGGTGGCAACACTCAAGCTGCTCAAATGGTCACCGCCATGACTAAAATGTATTCAGCATCCAAAGGCGTCTACAAAGCCGCCCGCTACGCGGACAACAAAAAGCAGGTCGTGATTGACCAGCCTCACTTCGTTTTGTTCGCCAGTTCTGCACCTGAAATTTTCTGGCGGCACGTCACGAGCGACTACCTGGCTGGCGGCTTCATGGGCCGAATGCTGCTCTTTCCGGGACGCGGGGCGGTGCTGCCGAACTCTGACGCGGCACCAGGGGCCGAAATACCAGCCGCGATCACCAATCAAGTCACGCAATGGCTCGCGTTCCCCGGAGACGTTGTGCCGGGCAACCTCAAGACCGCGAAAGCGAGAGTTGTGCCACACATTCCCGAAGCATGGGCAAGGTACGTTGAGCACGAATTCAAGATCGCGAAAGCACGCATCAAGGAAGATAATGTCAGGGCCGCAATGTGGGGCGGCACTGCCGAGAACACAGCCAAGCTGGCACTGCTGTTCGCGTGCAGCCGCGTTGGATTCTTCGGGCTTGAAATCACGCTGGCGGACGTTGATTTGGCAATCGCGTTATCAAATTGGCTGACCGAGCAGAAAGTAGACAGCACAGGGAAAAACGTGGCCGAGACACAATCAGAGAAGGACTACGCACTCATCGACCGCATCACGCTCGCGGCTGGACCAAAAGGGATCGCGGCGTGGAGTTTGAATCGGAAGCTCAGGTCGATCCAGCCGTATCTCCGCGACCGATACCTGCTCGACATGCTGACCAATCACGACCTCGATATCGTCGAATCCGCGACCGGCGGAACACCTCAAAAAATGTATCGGCACGTCGCGTTTCGGTCAAAACCCATTGCCAAAACCTAAAACCAGTTACCAAAAAAACTTGGCAACAGGTTTGAACCTGTTACCAATTGCCAAACCGGTCGCCAACTCGGTTGGTAACGCTAAGTCGTTGCGGCGTAAAGGAAAAGTAGACCTATTACCTATTACCATCAATAAATAGAAAACCTCTCTCTATAGGCTTTTATCATTTCCCCCTTCGCGTGCGCGAGGTTTGGTAATCAAATTGCACTCATAACGAAGCTTTTATGCGTTCCAAACTATTTTGGTAACTTTCTCGAATTGGTATCAATTTGGCTTTCTTCTCTTGCCGATAATGGTATCATTAACCCGCCAGACACAACCAACCACAAACAAAGGGACACGAAAATGACGACCAACGAACTGAAATGGGCCTTCGCAGTACAAGCCGACGATCACGACCTTGGCTCCGCCGCAGTGAAGTTTCTGCGACCGACACGCGAACGAGCAGAGTGGTCAGCGGACTTGATGCGGCAATGCGGATACCGCGCCGTAACGGTGAAAGCCTTCCTGCTGAATCAAGAGGCTGCGAGAGACATTGACACGGAGACGCTGAGAAAGATCGCGAACGAACTGGTGGCAGCATGAAAAAGAAAACGAAGGGGGACGGGCGAAAGCCCGCCCCCGTGGGCAACCCACAGGTTAACATCCGGTTTTCTGAGCCGCTTGGCACGCGGCTGGCCAGTGATGCGAAGAATGGCGGCGTGACGATCCAAGCCGTCATCATCAGCATCCTCGCCGAGCACTACCGCATCGAGGTCGCCGCTCCCAGGCGTGGGCGGCCACGTGTTGTCGAATAGGGGGGGGGGCTTGTAAGGTACTTCCGGCCAGTTTTTTCCTAGATAC
>Ga0208942_1000120_pt1 | contig 37005 bp, 49 predicted proteins | sample GreLakmeSU08MSRF_FD_187704 | JGI IMG/M metagenome (GOLD analysis project Ga0208942, IMG submission 187704) | Freshwater lentic microbial communities from great Laurentian Lakes, MI, USA - Great Lakes metaG SU08MSRF (SPAdes) | ecosystem: Environmental > Aquatic > Freshwater > Lake | place: Great... | reverse complement strand
ATCGCCGGAACTTGTAGGTTTAAGTTCGACTCCGTCTGCTTTAGCTTTTGCAACCATTGCGTTCCATGCATCGGCGGCTCTGTGGTGAAGTTTTCCTCCGCCTGGGATTGATCTAAGTAGAGATTCGGGCAGTTTTCCAGGTGTAACCCCCTTCAAGTCTTTGGGCATTACAATAGGAACGATGTAGTCCCATGCAACTTTGCTCATGATTATCTCCTATGGGGTAAGTAAAGTATATAGTAACTTTTACTTATCAAAAAACTATGGTTATCCATGAGTAAAGTTAGCTTTTCTTTTTGTATTGCAACATAAAAAACCCCCACCTTTAAGGATAGGGGTTTTGATTATTTACTTCTCTTCAGTTTTTTTTCTAACCTTCTTAGAAGCAGCTGTTTTTTTAGCTGGCTTTTTCTTAGGAATAGGCGCTGAAGTTTGCAGGTATTTTGACATAATTTAAAATTACTTTTTCTTCTTCTTCTTATCGATTGCTGCTTGGATAAATGGTGGAAGCTTCTTCTGTGCTGGAGTCATATCCATACCTGTGCCTGCCTTTTTTCCAGACTTCTTCATTGGTGCCTTTGCTGCTGGCTTTGCTGATTTCTTCGCTGCTTTTTTCATTGCCATTGTATTCTCCTATTTGGTTTTTTTGTTTTTAAAGGTACTTACATTTTTAGGTGCTTGTCCCTTAACGCCTTTTTCTGGAGTCCCAGATCTTCTTTTTCTTTGCACTGCGCTTTTCTTTTGAGCACTAGACATTGACCCGGCCTTAGCTGCTGGTACGCATTTAGCATAGCCAGAACCACCTGTGCCTGATGTTCCGCATGGTTGATATTTTCCACCTTTTTTAGGGGCACCAATATTAACCCACTTCTGATCAAACCATTTAGTTAATCCAACACCTTTAGGACCTGGCATTACTTCTTCCCTAACTTTGTTTTTTTACCTTTTTTAACTGGCGTACAGTTGGGAACTAACTTTCCCCCCTTAGACTTCATTCCCTTAGCCGAGTAACCTTTCCAGCAAGCCATTATTTTTTCCTTGCCTTCTTGGTTGAAACTGTTTTCCATGTGCCACCAGAAGCTTTGTATTTTTTTGCCGCCCATGCGTTTGCATATGCAGATGGGTAAACATCAAACTTTGCTTTAGCTTGGGACTTAGCAGAAGACCACAAAGCTGGTTTCGTTGGCTTATTTACTTTAGCCATATTATTAGCAATCCCACTTTCTTAACGCCAACGTTTTACGGGTTGGCTTACCATTAGGTTTTTTTGCAGGGCCAGGCATACCGCTCATCCTAGCGCAGAATGATTTGCGTCGTGCAGCAGACTTGGGTGACTTGGCAGCTTGCTTAGCTGATACTGGTGGCTTAAGCGTGCCACCTGTTTGCTTCTTGTATGAGGCTCGACCCTTGGCGTTTAATCCGCCTTCGGGGTTTTTTCCTGCTTTGCGTTGCCAAGCTGCTGTTTTAGCCATTACTTTTTCTTCCTTGATTTACTCTTACTAACCTTAGATGCTTTAACTTTTTTTGGAGTTTTACCTAAGTCAATTCCATACATAGAATTATTCTGCCCCATTCTAGGACCAGCTATATAGATCTTACTTTTTATTACCATTTTCTTTTCTTCTATCCATAGCTTCTGCTATATCATATAGCTTAAAAACTAAACGCCAAAACATTTTTGTTAAACTAAAACTATCTTTAGTCATTCTTTTCATCTTTCGTTTGAGCATTTTGTTTAGGTCTGAAATCTGGTGGTTCACCCAATTTTTTCTTGGGTGAAACCCCACCTTTAGATACTTTCCTAAACTTAGCCAAAGACATAGTAATTAAAAATAATTATTTAGTTGTGTTTTTAGGAGTACTTTTTTTTGCGGAAGGCTTCTTTGTTGCTTTAGTAGCATCTTTGACAGCCTTAGTTGCTTCTTTCTTAGCATCCTTTACGATATTTTCTGCGGCTTGCACTGCAATGTCAGCGACAGCATCTGCTTGGTTAGCAAATTGGTCGATCAACTTAGCTTGTGCCTTAGCCACTGCACTATCGGCTTTGATATTTTGTGCCTTGAAAAGGACTGACTTTACTTTATTTGCTATGTTCTTAAACATTTTTACCTCTGTTTTAATATTGGGTTTATATTATACCTTTATAATAGTACACTTGCAACTCAACAACACAATTACTTGCTCTGTTGGGCCTCTTTAATAAGAGTATATCTTTCTCCAGTTTCCTTAGAAACTAAGGAGAAACCATAAGCCGCAGCGTCCTTAACAGCCTCAGAAAACGCCTCTCTATCCAGAGGATCAATCCCATCAAGGGGAATAGTGATGCCCGCATAAACGTCTACGTTTTCAAAATTGCCAATATTAATTTTTCTGTTTACCCCACATATAAATATGGGACTACTTGATAGGGAAATTTGACCTGCCATATTTGACACAGCTTGATCTATTGGTGATCCGTTGGTCTCTTCAAACGCATTTTTATTTATCTTAGGCATTGATTGCTTCTTTCATTGATTTAATAAAGTTGATTGTTTCTTTGGCTTGGTCTTCAATAGACATCAAATCTGTTTTCATTATGACCGATGCTATTTGTTTAATGTTATCAATCTGGCTTTCTGATGAGTGAGATAGCTCATCGCCAGACATTAGTCTACCATCTCTTTTCATAAGTCTGCTATCCAATGTATCTTCATCAGCATCAAATACAATTACAAAGCCATTTGGCTGTTTCAATATACTCTTTGCTTCATTCAGGTAACGGACATCAGAAATGATTATACCAAAGTCTGATTCAAAATCAGACTCTTCATTCTGTTTTATGTATTGTCTATATAATTTATTTGCTTTTATAATTGCCCACTTCGCAAAGCAATCAGCGTCAAACTCTCTACATACATCACCGGCTTTTTGAAGAAATTTTCTTGGCTTTATTCCTTCTGGTTCTATGGGCATGTTTTGCAGCTGTGTTACCTTTTTAGTGAACTCTTCGTAGCTTGGTATGTTACCTATTGCTGACCCACCATATACATCAAACAAGATATCATGTATGGCGTATAACTTTCTTGACTCTTCGTTAAAGCCTACTATATTTTTTTTAACTGAAGCCATCTCGTATAGGGGGAGTGCATAGAATATATGATCCCACCTAATTGATCCCTGAGTCGACTCAATAGACCCCTTGGGAACTATCTGCTCAGCCACAGTTGTCTTACCTGAACCAGCTTTGCCAGCTAGACCTAATATGATTGGTTGACCATTTTTAATTTTTGGTTTGCTCATAGCTAACAGTATATCACTTATCTAGTTCAGATTCTTTTCGTATCTGCAGTTGATCTAAAAATTCATTTGCTAAATGATCAGGTTCCCAAACTAGGTTTCTTGGGACTTGTACTAATCTAAATCTATACTCTGCCCTTATCTCTTCAATGGTCATAAGAAGCGGTAGCAAGGATAGGTTTTTGCACTTCCATTTTTTGTTAACTTGATTTGCTACGACTGCAGAATCAGTATAGATTATTGGATCTATAAAATCAGACATGATACATATTAGAAGACCAGTTATTACTGCCTCATACTCCGCCTCATTGTTTGTTCTTCCACCAAGTCCTCTGGCAAATTGAACTAACTTTTTTTTATTCTTGTATACAACAGTAGCGCAGGCGGCTTCCCCCATTTTCTTTTGCCCCTGCCCCCTTGAGGCGCCATCACAAAAAACTTCTATGTTCATTAATCAATCTTAATATTGCAGGGGATGTTATGTTTTTTAGCCATGCTTGTTATGTTGTTTTCTTGGCTTTTACTTGACGCCATGTGCGTAGTCGTGAGGAGATACAAATCTCCCTTATACTCTATTTGTGTTGGGAAATCTAATTTATCTCTTTTAGAAGAAAATAATTCATTTGTTTTATTAACTGATTTATAATGACCTATATACATACGATCTCCTTAATACGTAGTGAAATCTCTCTCTAAGAGAAATCCCTTTTCTTCTCTGGAAGAAGCTATCTGCATAGTTTGTACCTTATCCATAAGCTTTCTAGAAGACTCAGAAGATATTCTGGCTGCTAGCTCCATAGACTCTGCCAATTCCACTATTGCCTCAACTGCAGCTAGCGCTGTATACTGATTGTCTGCAGCTGCTGCAGCTGCTGCTTCTCGTTCAGCTTCGTTCTTCCCTATTCTATTTGCCTTGTAGACTCTCTTATACTGAGCCTCAAGAAGCTTGTACTGAGCTCTTGCGATACCAGCAAATCTTGCAGCTCTGCCATAGACATTAGAAGATCTAGCCACCAAAGACCCAAGGTCATTTATTGTGAGATCGATATAGTTTGTATCTGGTATTTCTACATAGTATTTCTCTAGAGCTATAGGGTCTGAGAAAGTTAATACCAGCTCTTCTAATTGTGGGTTTAAAAAATCTGATAATTTAATTAAAAGGTTTCTATGATCTAACTCAGTCATCTTTTTCTTTTTCTTTTTTAAATGATGTTAAGAATAAGTAATCTTCCATGCCATCTTCCAATATGATCTCTTGTATCTTTTTTTTGATCTTAGATAAATGTTCTCTTACAGTATTTGGATGTTCAGTTATCTTAATGGCTATTTCAGAAGACCTTTTATTGTCTATGAATCTCCACTTAATTAACTGCCTTTCTTGCACCGTAAGTCTATCGAATGGTGGGTTTGTTTCCTCTCCCGAAATCCAAAACTCATCAACATCAGATGCGAATAACAGGTCTATTGTAGCATACTCTATGGTGTCTACGTATGCTCCACCCTTAATGTTATCATCAGAATCTCCATCTCCAAACATATCATCCTGGGTTAGAAGTGGGAATGATTTCCTGCCTAACTGATCAATCAAAAATGTATCTACGTTTTTTTTCAATAGATATAAAAAATAGCTATACAAAAATGCGCTAAATGGTATAGGACCTTTTTCTGACTCCTTCTTTTCATACCTTTTAATGCACTGAAAGAATGTTAACCTTACAGTTTGCTGTATGTCTTCTTCTGAACAATACCTTTTGACCATGTAAAGAATTCCGGCTGATACACTCGTTAACGTGCTTGTATCCTGCTTGGTTAAGCTTGTTCTTCATTAGCGCATATCTTACGTAGGTGTCTTTAACAAATAAAGAAATAAACCTTCTTATATCGTAGTCACTGTAGCTGTACTTTCCGTGTGTACAACATCGTAACATACTTGCTTAAGAAATTGTTGAATACTTTTAGTAATTCTTCTTGCGACTTTTCAGATCCACCTTTAGCTTTTGCTATTAGTGCCTGCATTTCTTCTTCTTCGAGCTTATAGTATTGCTCTTTAAAACTTGCCATTACTTTCCTTCCCATATCGAAAGCTTGTCCATGTAAGCAGTTCGTATGTCTTCATAAAAAATTACGTGAGGTATACCCAAATCTTCTGCAAACTTTATTGCGTCCGATGAGTATTTACTTATGACAAAGGTAAGTTTATTAAATTCTTCTGGGTAATATTTTTTAAACCTTTTAATTTTAATTTTGCTTTTGTCATCCAGATATCCTTTTACTTCAAACCACTCTTCGGTTTCCGTTAAATAAAAATCTGGTATATATCCTTTTGTTCCCCTTTTTATTGGGAATGAAAAAACCTTTGGTTCAAATTCAAATTTAATTGAATAGGCCCTGAAGATCCTTGCAATGTTTGCTTCCCAATTAGATCTCATGTTTAGGTTTAGGTCTTCTCTAAAACCTGACTTCGTATGCCTGTACGCATTACCTTTTGTATTCTTGTCACCGGTGACAGTAGGAACTGTTTTCTTTTTCTTACCAAACTTTGGCGGTGTTTTTTTAGGTGACCTCGAAAAAAAATAATTCTCTGGGCTTGCACCAACACTCTTCATATGATATCCTTTACGGCTGTAAGGTAACGCTAATATATATTATACTTTATATTCAACAAAAAAACAAGCAAAACAGGAGAAAGTAAAGAAAATGACCATTACAACTACAATTTTCAACAGCATGAAGCAAAATATCAATGAGTCTGCAGTGAATGAGCTTACTTCTTTTGGCGTAAGCCAGGACGAAGCAGTCAAGTTTGTTCTTGAATCTGACTTTGACTTGGTTCTTTCGGCTAACGAAAACCCAGTTATTCAGTTCTAATACATAAATTTATATAAGATATATAAGCCCCCTGGGAAACCAGGGGGTTTTTACTATGCCCTATTAAACTTTCTTAGTCTAATTGCCCCAGTAGAACAGGCTCCACTTTGGGCATGATCGCAGAATGAACATACTCTTTCATTCTTTGTAACAGAAAAGTTAGTATCGTTCATTATCACATTGATTCTATCCACAAGGGTTTGTTTAGCAAGTTCCAGGTCTTCTTCTGTATACTCGTGAGATTTGATTCTTCCAGTTCTCAAGTAGTGAAGAGAAGCCTTGATTTTGCTCCCGGGGAATAGCATCGATGCTGCCAGTGCATATATCCCAAGCTGCAGGTTGTTGTGTATGTCCTTGGCTGCAACCTCACGCTTACCAGTCTTGTAGTCAACAATCTCTACAACATCACCATTGATGTCTACCCTATCTATAAATCCGTTTATAGAATAGTTGCCTAAGACAAAGTTAAATCCAAGCTCTTTTTTATGAACATTAAAAGTAGTTCCACCGTACAGGTCAAAGAAGTCATCTAGTATGGTTGTACCGGCGTCGAGCAGAACTTGAGGGATCTGGTTGTTGGGGTTGAAAGACTTTTTATGTTCTTCGTATTTCTCAATTAAAGAACTATGTTCTATTGGATTAACATCCGAAACGTTATCTTCTAATACCGAGTGGATTATATTTCCGAAGAATTGCCGGAGCGTTGAACTGCCTTGGTTCCTTCTTTATGTAAGAAAAGAAATACTTTGATGGACACATCTCGTATGTGTCTATTCTTGAATAACTAAAATCTGTTAATGTTAACTTCTGTAGTGGATCTATATCTTCTATTGATTGTAATTTCATTATTCTCCATCGACATCTTCAGATATTGGGTTGCCTTGTTCATCACATTCTACACCGTTTTCATTTATAATCTCTCCAGTATGTATATTCTTATACATACTTTCGCCAAAAGATATCCAACCACTTTCGCCTATCTCCATAAAATCATCTTCTAAATATGGCCAAGACATAACTCTCCTAATCTGTTGAAATAACTGTATTGTTTACAGAATCTATATTGAAATAGTAATTCAATAAACCATATACATCATGTAACTCTTGTTCTGTGGCGTAAAAGCCAACCACTCCTAGCTGCAAGAAGAAGCTCTGAGTATCTGCACCCTGATCGTATTCAATCAGTTTGACATTGTTTAATAACATTCTACCGTTTTCTTTTCCTAACATATTAATCCTCGTAAATGCTAACTGGGTTCCAGTTTGGATTACCCATCTTGTTTCTCATATCCTTTAGGTACGAATCCCAGTCTCTTTCATCTTCTGACTTCTTTTCATATCTAACGTTTCCTTTAAATGGATTTGTCTTAAATCTAGACATCAAGACCTTTCCATTCTTTGTCTTCCAGCGAAGAATTCCATTCTTGCAATCGCAGAAATCATCATTATCCGTCTCTATGCGTCCGCTAGGATCATATCTCCCGCTACATCCGTTGCACTTAGTGTATCTTCCCTTGTCCTGGCATCGGCTGCAAGAGGAGCAATATACCCAACAGTCTTTTGTTGAAGGATTCTTATAGAGGTTTCCAGTTGTCATACTTTCTCCGATAATAGTGAGTTTAATTTATCTTTAACTGACACAGAAGTTTTCTTCTTGAATTTAAAGCTCAAAGTTTTTCCATTTTCTTTGTAAGATAAGAACACGTAAGAGCCTCCATCTGTTGCATTAATTATAGCATACATCTTTTTTAAAGTCTCTGCACTTATGTTAGAATCTATCTCTAAATAGATTGGTGTTCCTCCAGAGAAGTTTGATAGGTCTAATTTTTCGCAGCTATTTAAAAGTATCTTACTGATAAGGTTTTCTTCATCTCCGTCCTTATTAACTGCTCCAGTAATCATTACCACGTCACCGTTCTGGAAGTAATCATCATCAAACTTTTTTGCTTCTCTAGGAAAAACTATAATTTCAATGTCGGAAGATATATCCTGCAAGTTAAACTTGTACATCTTAGCGCCCTTCTTGGTTATCATTTTCTTAGATGACGAAATGATTCCACCTAAGTTAACTCTAGAACCAGCTTGCAGATCTGCTACTTCTATGATCTCATAATCTATATTCTTAGAAAGGAGATCCCACACACCGTCAACTGGATTCTTGGACACATAGATGCCTAGCTCTTCTTTTTCTTTTTCTAAAATATTAAGCTCAGTTTGTCTTCCAAAATCCTGATCGTATACTTCGCTGATTAACTCATCAAGAGCGCCAGCGTTAGCTAAGTGCTCAATCGTAGACTTCTTTAACACAGCTGGACCAGTTCGTCTTAAGAAGTCATGCATTGAAGTGTATGGATTGTCATAGTCTCTTGAGGAAAGTATCGCTTCTGACACGGCATAGCCTATCCCATTGATCGCAGAAAGCCCAAATATAATTGTTGCTTCATCGATCACCGTAAATTCTTCTACTGACTTATTAATCGAAGGACTCAGAACTTTTATCCCAAGCTTTCTGCAGTCCGAAAGATACAGAGCTAATTTGTCTTTGTTCCCAGTGACTGAAGAAAGAAGTGCAGCCATATATTCAGCCGTATAATTTGATTTAAGGTACGCAGTTATGTATGAGATCATCGCATAGCTTGCTGCGTGTGCTCTGTTGAAACCATACCCGCCGAAGTATTCGATATCAGAATATATTTTGTTTGCTTTGTCTTCAGATATATCTGATTTCTCCATGCAGCCTTTAACAAACTCTCCTCTAAACAATGCAATCTTGTCCATCAATTTTTTGCCAATTACTTTTCTTAAGTCATCAGCTTCTGCTGTACTAAATCCTGCTAGTTCTCTAGCCACTCCCAAAACATCTTCTTGATAAAGCATGATGCCGAGTGATGGGCCTAAGACTTTTTCTAAATTAGGATGGTCATATTGGATTGATGATTTAGAATGCTTTCTAGAAATATATAATTTGTCCATGCCAGATCCCATTGGGCCTGGACGATACAGTGAAATTAAAGCCATGATGTCTTGAACATCTTGTGGTTGTAACTGCACCATAAGTTCGCGCATTCCAGTTGATTCAAGCTGGAACACACCTATCGCATTCCCTTTGCAAAGTTCCTGATATGTTATGTAGTCATCCAAAGGTATCTTGTCTACGTCTATCAAGACGTCTCTATTCTTTTCAACTAGCTTAATGCACTCGTCAATCACACCAAGGTTTCTAAGACCAAGGAAGTCAATCTTTAATAGTCCACACTGTTCTACTCTGCCCATGTCCCACTGCGTTATAACGGGGTTGTCAACACCCTTCTTCATGATTGGGAGATACTCTGTTAGCGGCTCTCTGGATATAACAACGCCTGCAGCGTGCATGCCCGTCTGTCTTATCAGGCCTTCTAACCCAAAGGCTGTATCTACAATCAGTTTAGAGTCATCATCTGAATCATACATCTGCCTAAACTCCGGTGTCTCCATGCACTCTGAGAGGCTCTTAGCAACGCCTAGGACGGGCGCAGGGACCAGTTTGGCTACCTTGTCCCCACCTATGAAGTCGTAGGCCAAAGCGCGTGCTGCGTCACGTATAGATTGTCTAGCTCCAGTTTTATTAAACGTACAAATATGGGCTACTTTATCCTCACCATATTTCTCTCTAGCATAGTTGATTACCTTGTCTCTGTGTCTATCATCAAAGTCAAGATCGATGTCAGGCATTGACTTTCTACCCTCTACCAAGAATCTTTCAAACATCAATCCAAATTTAAGTGGATCGAGATTAGTAATTCCCAGGGCGTACGACAAAATACTTCCTGCGGCAGATCCTCTACCCCATCCAACTCTAATGTCATTAGACTTAGCCCACTGAACTAGATCCGAAACAACCAAGAAATATTCTGGATAACCCATTTCCTTAACCACTCTGAGTTCATGCTGAGCTCTATTAAGCACTTCTTCTGGTAGTGGATCTCCATATCTTTTCTTAAGCCCATCCCAAGCCAATAAATCTAGGTGATCATCCGGGTTAGTTCCCACTGGTAGTGGGAAATGTGGGAAGTGAAGATCCCCAAACTTTAAGTTTACATCAACCATTGAAGATATTTCTAAAGTATTTTTCAACCAGTCTTCAGGAAATACTAATGCCATTTCATCATAAGATTTTAAATAAAAATTGTCTCCACTAAAAGAAAATCTATTTTCTGTTTTTATATTAGAGTTAGTAGACACGCACAACATTATGTCATGTGCTCTAGCATCTTCCTTGTGCACGTAGTGGCAGTCACCAGTTGGTACTACCTTCGCACCTATCTTTTGTGCAATGTCAATTAAGCCTTGAGTTATCTTAAGCTGCTCAGGAAGTCCGTGGTTTTGAATTTCAATAAAGTAATTTTCTTTTCCAACAATCTCTTGCATCTTTGCAGCTGATTCTAATGCAAACTTATCGTCGCCTCTCAATAGAGCTTGTGCCACTTCTCCGTTAAGACATCCAGATAAAACAATCAGACCAGATGAATGTGCTGCGATTAACTCATGATCAATTCTTGGCTTAACATAGTATCCCTCTAGGTATGATTTAGAGGATATCTTTATAACGTTATGGTAACCTTCATTGTTCTTGGCCAGAATGGTTATATGGTACGGCCCTCGTTGTTCCCATTCATTTTTTGCAGGGCCTGATCTTTCTTCTTCATCTCTATCGAATCTAGTTTTTCTAGCCTGGTAAAATTCAGAACCAAGTATTGGTTTAACTCCCGTTGCCACACCAGCGTCATAGAAATCTAACCATGAGTGTATATTGCCATGATCAGTTGTAGCTAAACCAACCATGCCTAGTTCTTTTGCTTTGGCAAAGTACTGCTCTACTTTTCCATGACCATCTAGCATGGAATAGGTTGTGTGGTTATGGAGGTTAGTCCAATTCTTCAATTAAATTCCTCTTTCTCGATCTGAACTATCAAGAGAACTATCTCTGGTTTCTCTATATGTTATTATGACCACACCGCCACAATACTTACAGACGACAGCTTTACCCTCTTGAGCAAAGGCATTGTTCTCCATATATCTTGTTGGTTGATCTGATTTACACTCGGAACATACTCCGATAACATCATCTGGATTTTTTATTGCCATAGTTAATCTTCCTTTTTAGTAGTCTTATATGCGTATCGTATTGGTGATGGTGAAGACTTTTCTGTAGTCTCAACATACTTGTTCCCAATCTGAGCCCATTTGTTTTTCTTTTCTAAATTACATTCACCACAACCTACGCCCACAGAATTGGCTCGCTCACATGTGTACGGTCTTCCACCGATACCCATCTGTCTTCTTTTAATCCAATCATTAATATGCGCAGAAGACTTTTCAAAATTGTAATCATGACAGCAACTTAAAATCTCATGAAGATATTTTATTGAATCTTCCGTATAGGTTAAGATAGAGCAAAGGAATAATCTAGCTTCATGTTCAAGGTTCTGACTTTGCTCTGCTTGCTCATGCAGTCGTTTAATCGCACTACAGTTGTGTATCAGAGATTCTTTATCGAACACCTTTGCTGACGGTGATAATGTTTTAAAAGCTTTTGAACCATACTTATTAAAATAGTCTAAGGGATTATCCTTCTTCTTAGCATCTTCCTCTAGATTATAGATGTTTTCTCTGTACCATTCATTTGCTTTGTAGCTAAAAACTTGCTCAGCTATGTCTAGCGATCTTTTTTGCGAAGCATACTCTTTGACTACATCGAATTCTTCATACGCATAATTCTTTTCCCCATTCAATGGATTGAGAAGTGTCTTATAAAGCTTCGTATCTTGATGTATAGACCCAGGTAATCTCCACATTCTTCTTAGGTCATACACGCTAAAATCTAAACTAGTCAATGATAACTTCTTAACTAGGTCGTTGGCTATGTATCTAAAAACTTTTGGTAAATTATTGCCTGGGCTTATGCCAAGAGCAATTGGTTCACATTCTATATGGAAACCTTTTTTGCCAGTAAAGTAAACAAGTATAGATTCAGCTGGGACATATTTTAATAAGTGTTCATACAACTTTATGCAATCTTGCTGAGCAATACTAAAGTCCTTGTTGTCAATATCAAAGTAAAGTGGACCCAACCTACTGGCCTTTGTAAACTCTGCAGTGTCATACGCAAATACTGAAGTGTATATGCCTATGTTGTTATTCTTTTCTGCGTAGTCCGGCACTTCTTCAATGGAAAGAATCTTGCCCTTATCGCGTATAACTCTTTCTAAAGATGGGACATATTTAGCGACCTCGTATAGACTCCATTTAGACAAGAATTTATTATCTTTATTAATTTTCATTTAATCTCAGCTTTTCCCTCGACGTCTTGAATACGCCACAAAACCTTTCTTGAATTAATGTTCATTGACTCTGAATGAGTTCTATAATATATAGACTCCTCAATATAATAATCTAACTTTTTTGCGATTGTGAATCTCTTAAGTAGAATATTATCTGTGTCGACTTTAAACATTCCATCTATCTTCTTTTATATTTTTTCCATCAACAACATAATCAACCTTAGACGCAACGTTATCCGCAATATGAACGATCATATCCAGGTAGGTAACCGGACTAGTCTCAGGCACTGGGGACCAAGGTCCCAGGTGACAGCGGACTAATCTAAGTATAGATTGTACAATATCTTCAGCTAGATACAGCGTAGATGATTGAGATTCTGAAGCAAATTTCTTGTCTTCGTCTTGACACTTCTTGACAAACTGGCCAACAGTGTACGGATGCATTGGGTCATAAACAAATTTCCCATCATCTCCATATCTGTTTCCCTTTTTAATGTCATGAAGTAACACAGCAGCAAACACCATATCTTTTTCTTCATCGGTTAAACCATATGACTCTGAAAGTATTTGAGCAACGCGCATAACTCTCTTGGTGTGCAGCACATTGCCACCCTCTCCATGCTCATCCTTGGGATGATACTTGCCAGAAAAGCTGGAAGGCATTAACCAAAAGTCTGTGGATCTCACTAGGATTGATCTGACAAATGAAATTATATTTTCATCATCTATCAACCCTATCTCCTCAAGGAGGGGTTCTAAAATTCTATCCTCCTCTTTGGTTTGTGAGAGTACAGGTTTTTCTGCAAGTATCTCTTCTAGAATATTCTTTTTAGCCATTGTCTTTCTCCTTTTTTGCCCATAGAACCCACTTCGAACAAGGCTTATCGTAAGGACATACCTTGCAGTATGCCGTCAGCCCTCTTCTGGATGGGAAAATCTTTTCATCATGCAATTCATCACACCAATACTTTAAAGCTTCTATATCAGCCTTCTGTACAGGGACTTCATTAAACCCAGACTTTTGATTCATCAAATCAAAGTATCCGAATTTAGTATCGTTTATTCTATGACCAAACTTGTTAAAGTAACCAACATGCATTAGCGCAAAGTCAATTACAAAACTATTCTCAAACTTTAGCTTGTGATTGAACACCCATTTGATAACATAGATCTTTCCGTTTTTCTTATATATAAGATCAAACATATCATTTACTGCAATGTTTGGAGTTACCGGTGCAACAAACTCAAGACCTATACCCATGGGAATTATATCTGGATCACTAAAGTTTTCTACTACCTCTAACAAAACTGCTGCAGCTTTGCTAGTCAAGCTTGCCATATTGCCATACAAACTTTCGTGTTGCTCGTGGACAATATCGTAGGGTGTAGTGTCTTTTGGGAACCAAAGCTTTTCCCACTTATGCAGTAGCGAGGCATAGGATGGTGTGCGTCCATTTTGTTTTTGATAAAAGAAATGATTAACAATTGCCTTAATGGTAGTCTCAAACTTAAGTGAGTTTAATTTTCTTTCGCCTATTGTTTCTGGCAATTTTTGAAGGTGCCTAAAATCATATAGTCTTTCACATGTTTGAAAATCTTTTAACTGTTGTGTTTCTATTTGTATCATGTTTTCCTTAGAGTATGTTTATGCTCTCAATTAGTTCTTTAATATCATTAGCGTTAACTATCTTTGAATAAGACTCACTTGTTATTGGTTCATACTCCACATACTTCTTGTGTTGATCTACATATTTAACTAGTGGAGAATTATATGTATATGTCGAACCAGTAATTCTATTTTTGGGAATCTGCAACTGCATTATGTTTTCATCTTCAGAATCATCTCCACTGATTAATTTCTTTTCAGTAATGAAAATAGTTACAGCACACTTCTGTTGGATCGAAAGTGATCCTCCAGTATCAGACTGCTGTACTACTTCTCTTCTTTCTTTCATTCTGTTAGAGTTTTCTTGAGCTGTGATTATCAAAACGCAATCCATGTCTCGTGCAAGTTTTTCTAATCTAACCATCATTTCTTCAAACTCACCCCAACGTGGCTTACCCTTTCCGCCTTTGGTAAACATCGATTGTATTGTATCGATAACAATAACGTCTGGGACAAGCTCTGAATGACCCATTATACTTCTAAACCATTTTTCTAAGTCTTCAAAGTATGGAGTATCTGGGTCATGTTTTACCATGAATCTATCTCCCCATTGATCTAGCTTTGCTTTAAACTTAGCTAAATTTTCTGCTTTTTCTTTGTCGCTCCAATTACCTGCCTCGGCATATACGTTCTTCTCAATAATTTGAGTCATGAGTACGCGCTCCCAGTGGGGAACAGCCTCTTCAAAGTTTACATATAGGACTTTATATCCCGTGTCTGCCCAATGATTTATTAGGCACTTTGCAAACGTGCTCTTGCCCTTGCCCGATGGGGCTATGATGGCGTGCACTGCGCCTCTAAAGAACCCACCATCGTCGGTATAGCCCATCGCTCTATTGAGAGACTTATATTGTGTTGGCAAAAAGCTTGGGATCTCCAATAAGGAAGCAGCTCTTTTGGAGATATCATTGGCGGTAGCAACACTTTCAAGTGGGTTAAAATTTAAATCATTTTCTAAGTTCTTTATCTCTGCAGTTATCTCAGAGATTCTTGCTGCATCTTTGGTATTCTTCTCACCCTTTTGGGTAACCAAGATATGCAATTCTTGGAGTATGTCTAGTTGTTTTCTTTTGTTGGCCTTATGTTTTAGTAACTGCGAAATAGATTCATGATCTGATGTTTCTAAATTGAGAATAACATTTATCATTGTGTCTACACCAGAAGATCCACCAAGAGCTGCATGAATATCTGTTTCCGATTCTAGCCAGGACTTAAAAGCAATCGGCTCCACAACCTCACGCTTTGTTATATGGTAGTAAGACAGCATTGCTTTATAAAACTCATGTATTCCAGACTGCCCGTGTATTGCGCCTACAACTTCATCTGGTAGCTGTGCATCGAAGTAGGCTATTGAACCTGGGTTCTTAAATGACAACGCAAAGACCTGGTATTCAATTGGATACTCTTGTCTTTCTTCAGTTTGGTTTTCTGTCATTTTTACGCTTTTCTTTTAGCTCTTTGTATAGAGTTTTTTTCTTTTCAGAATTCTTTTTCTTAGCTATCTGATAAGTTGGATTATCTTTAATACTTTTTCTTTTCTTGACAACTGGCTCTGAGCCAGTACTCTTAATTGCAGTAAGTATTCTATCATAAACTGACTCTTCGGTAAGCTTATCGTCGTATCTAAAAACTACAAGCGCAATGCCCTGCTCTTTGCATAGTTCTATTTTTCTTAAATCTCTTTTTTGAGCTTCTAAAAAATCATCTCTTGTATCAAAAAATCTTTCTGTATACTGAAAATGTTGTATGCCGTGAAACTCTGCGCCCAACTTATACTTAGGACAGTAAACATCTAGCTTTAGTCTTTCTCCTAAATGAAATTCATTTATCATAACTTCATTAGGAATTAGCTTTTGCATTATGCTGGTTAACACCGTTTGACCCTTAGACATCTTTCGTCTATGATCTTTTACCCAACCTAAACCAAGTCTAGTTATTGCTTTATTAAGTTGCATGCTTGTTATGCATAACTCTTCTGCAACTTTAGCTATAGAATTATTAGTCTCAAACAAAAGATTAATTATCTCTGCATTTAAATTAGCGTAAGCTTTATTGTCTCGCTCTGTCATTATTTTTTCCCAATGCTCTAGCTACAGTTAAGGTTCTGCCCAGGTCAATAATTGACATGCCTGTATTGTCCCAAACCTGCACTGCTAAAGCAGTACTCAGCATCGGACAATCCAAAATGCATAGGTCGTATTCGTCCTTGTGTGAATTTATCTCTTGTGCAATAGATTCTATTTTGGAGTAGAAATCATTATAAGGAACTTCAATGAAGATAGAATTAGGAGAAAAATATTTTCCTATATAATTCTGATTTTGAAAAGATACCACAATGGCTTTTGTATTCTTAAAATACCAAGAAGTAAATGTCTTAAAAACATCATAATTATTATTGATGTATAACTCTAAGAAAGCTGGATCGTAGAATTCAACACCTTTTAGATTAAGATTTGCCAACTTGTCCATGCTTGAAAGCATCAGGTCTTTTTGTACGGCCTTGATGAAATTAGGATCTTTCTTTTGCATACCATCGGAAAGAAGTTTGACAAAGTTTTTTGGTGGCTTCTTCTCTCCTTTTAATTCTCCAGTCAAGGTAAAGATTGCTGATCTTGTATAGGTTACAAAAGCAAACTTTTCTTTTCTTTCCAGCATTAAAGATACTTTTTTGATTGTTTCTACTGCGTTATGTGATTTCATATTCCGAAATTTCCCCAAGTTATAAGAGTTGGATTAGGATCTACTATTGATTCGATATGTTTAATGTTGTGGAATTCGCCTTTATCTAGATTCATATATCTTGTATGCTTTAACTCTTTATCTATATCTCTAGTATACCCTAGATGTTGCATGACAAGACCTGAATGAACCCAGTAATTTCTTCTTCTTATGTCTTCTACAACATAAGTAGGTTCTGAACCGCAAGCTAATTTTCTGTCTAAGAATTTTCCATCATTCTTAAACCTAAAGATTCTAGAACTATTGTTCGGTGCCCAAAGTTTATCTACTCTGTATTGATTTTCATTCCACATATGGTAGAAGCGAACGTTAACTACATCGTATGGGGACTGATCTAGAACATGCTTAATGGGGACGATGCTTATATCCTTCGCATCATAAAGCATCTCGTCACAATCAATTGCTATGATCCAGTCGCCTTCTTTTGCGTGCTGTTCTAGGTTAGACCAAGCTTTTGCTCTTAGTGCGCCTTCGTTAACTGTAAAAAGTGGCTCTTCGTTTACGTATACTTCTGCATACTGTCCAGCTATTTCTGCTGTATCGTCATCTGAACAATCGTCAGTAAATATAATGAGATCTGCCTGATCTCTAATTCTTTTTAGAACATCTTTTAAGTATTTGGAAGATTCATTTCTTCCAACCATCTGAGCTATTATCATAAAACTCCAAAAATAATGTGGGGCTGAAGGTTAGTCCAGCCTCACAGGTCAATAAATTACTCGCCCAACTTTTCAATTTGCTTACGTGCTTCTACTGAAGAAATACGCTCAATATCAGTTGATTGGAACAGACGCTCACCGGTTACACCACGACGATTCGAGGCTACCTTCTGTGCTTCTTCTTTGTTCTTTGCTTTTACTAATGTCGTTGTTACAACAGCAAAGTAATTGAATTTGTTCTCTGTCATTTTATTTCCTTTTATTTATTGGATGGATATGTATTGGATATATATTCTACAGCTTCTTCTAGTGTGTCTGCAAGTTTTGTGGCAAGAAATTTAAGATATTTTCTATGCTGCAAATCTTGGTGCGCCCAAACAATTATTGGTTGATTATTAAAGTGCGCCCAGGTCATTTCAAAGTCTGTACCGATGTATGCTCTATAAAGTAATCTGTATTCTACTAAAAGTATATCACAGCTTTTTTGCAGGAAGAGATTTTTATCTACCATTTCTTTTGGTTCACAGTTTTCTTCCTCAAGAGCGTAGTCCATTGGATTGACTGCCTTAAAACCTCTATGATCTAGAAGCGCAGTAGCTTCATCTCTCCAACTATGCTTAAAGTCAGATTGGACATCTTCTATAGCGCCTGATAAAAACACTCTAGTTTGCATTAGCTACCTCTTTAGCTGGCCAATAGTATGGAAGATTAGGATCTTCGTCAAAATATTGGGAATAATATTCGTAATCTTTACGCAAAAGATTTGATCTGTGTGAACGATGAAATTCTTCTAAGCCAAACCATGGTGGCATAGCTACTGAATCTATATCTATCTCTTCTAATAGCATGGTGTTTTTGTAACCTCTGCTAATCCACTCTTGAATGGTGTAATTCTGATAAAGCTGTAGAGCTGATTCATAGCCGGTCCACATAACAGTAACCGGATGATTGCGCCAACCTTTTGTTGGAGTGCGATCAAGTAAGATGTTTAACACTTGAAAAGTTTCTACTCGTTGCTTTCCAAGTCTACGATAATCCAATACCTGAACTGACTCTTGCAAATTTGCGTATGGTAAGAACGTTTGCATTATGCCTTCTTAAATTCCTCGAATGTTTTGTCGCCTACGCCAAAGTACTCTCTAGCTAATCCAGCCTTAACAATTTCCGTGTTGAGGCATTCGCCAGCTTCGTTCCATACTCTAGCTAGAATTCTGCCGTACTTTTCATTCTTATCTAAGATAGTTTCAATTTTTACATAGTTGCCGGCTTTTTTAATCCACTGATCAGTAAACTCTTTTGCGGCGAGTCCCATTTTCTTTTCTTCAAGGTTTTTAGTGCGGCTTTCTGGTGTGTTAACACCATAGAGTCTCACACTCTTTGGGCCAATGTGAACTTCAAAACCAAGATCTATATTAATCTTAAAAGTATCTCCGTCTACTACCTTAACTACTTCTGCATTATATAAATAAACATTAAATTGATCTGGCATTTTAATCTCTTTCTATTCCTATGTGATCGCATGCTCTGCGAAATATTGATTGGCTTACTTTGAATTGAGCGTCAGCGTGGCTGTAGCCTTCTCCTGGTTTTGGTGATGATGCGTGCCAACTGTGACCAATCGATACGCTACCATCATAAACTACATTATACCCTAAGTGGCGGGCAAAGTACGAACACCAAGTCTCCTCGTAGTAATGAGGTGTCGGCAAGAACGCACCCATAATGCCAGGGAACATCTCTTGATACTTCCCATTATTGGTCATGGCATTCCATACATTTCTTCTGATGAAATATGCAGATCCAGAAACCGTTACGCAATTAACTCTATCTCTATATAGTATGTCTTCGGGATCATTCTCGTTCCAGCCCCTATGACGAGGAGCTGTATTGGTACCAACTATACCAGCATGTTTTATGTTACCGTACTCATCTCTTTGTTTTGGGCCAAGTATATGAACATCTGGTTCTTGATTAAAAATTTGACATATCTTTCTGATGTCTTCATTAGTGAACCATACGTCTGCATTGAGAATTCCGATAACACTATTACTCCCCCTGGTTGCAAGTTTGTTAATTGCAGCGGAGTAACCAATGTTTTTGTTTAGATCTATTCTATCTATTAGATACCTATCGTCATTGCCCTTGAGCCAATCGAGAGTATCGTCAGATGAATCATTGTCAGCTACATAAAGATTCCAAAACTTATTGTCTTCATCTAAACCAGCGTGTAACGTATCCAAAAGTCTTTCTAGCAATGGTCTAGTGTTGTAGTTGACTACGCAAAGATCTATCACAACGTAACTACTTTGGACGATACGATTTCAAAAGATTCTTCTGGAGTAAAGCCCATTTCCACGAACTCAAAGAAGTCTTTTTTAGCAGATGCTGGATCCTCAATGCAGAACTCAGTCAACCTATTGAGACACTGCTCTGTTGTTAGCTTACTCTTGCTAACTTTATTATTAAACGCGTCTTGCTTTGCCTTGCCAAGTGCAACCCCAATTACAAAAAATCCAGCTAGTATAGCTACTGTTTTACCACTCATCATCTTCACCGATGTTCCTACTAATAAATTGATTTTTGCTTATAGCTTTTACTGCTTCTTCACTTAACATAATTAATTTTAATTTTTCATTTTCATCTTTTGTAGAAGAAGATAGGTGCACTAAGGCGTTGGCTATTTGTAACATTTGATCTATTGACGTAACTAAAAAAGTTTGTCCAGACTCAAGTTTTACATTAACTTTTTTCTTTTCGTGAACTTTCTTACTCATTTGCTTTCTTTTCTTTTATCTCAGCGTTCATAACTTCTTCCTTTGGTACTTGGTACACAGAAAGAGAATCGTTATCTGGCTCGTATGTAATGAATAGTATTTTCTTATCTTCCAAAGAGCAACCTTCTGGTGGAGCTGATTCTAAGGCTATCTTTTTAGATGCACACCCGTAAACCTGACTTATGTTTGGATATACGACAATATAATTTAACTTACCTGCGGCCATTAGAGTCCTAAGAGTGAATAAAAAGATGCTGGATATTTTGGTTTAACTAGAGTATACACAGCATCTGCGTACTTCTGTATTTCTAGTTGAGAATCTTCTGACAATCTCTGACTCAGGAAAAGCGCTAGTGATTGCAAGCTACAAGACCATCTGTAGATAACATACATACTATAGGCTGGAAGAAACAATCGAGCTTGCTCAGGAGCTATGCCATTATCAAGAGCCATACTATAAAGAGATTCACACTTATCAATTAATTGATTCAGCTCCGTTGTTAGTACAGAGCCAATCCATGGCCCAGCAGATCCTGAAGAACCTTGTTTTTTATCTTCTGCTGCAAGTCTCCATTGATCAACTTCTGGTACATGAAATTCTGGCTCCATCGTAATGTATCTTCTAGATGATTCATTCCAAGAATCCATAGTGTGATCAGATCCAACAACATACTTCCAATGCTGTCTTGCCACCATCAAGGGAGCTTTAAATTCCAAAGTTACAAACGCATGTCTGAAAGGAGACATGTGATTCTCTCTTACTAGGAACTCTAATAGCTTCCCATCTTTTAAAGACCATTCCTTTGATTCTTTAGCGAACGAGGCTCTTGCAGCATTGACAACGGATAGGTCTGACCCCATTGAGTCTATGAGTCTGACATATCCGTGATCTAATACCGAAACTAAATTTTCTGTTTCCATGCTACTAGTATAGCACTAGAAATATTATTTAGTGTTGTCCTTAATGAATTTTATTTCGCATGTATCAGTCGTACAATAGCGCTCACCTATAGCATCAGCTGCCATACCAGCGTAGACTCCTGAAAGATCTATCGGGAATAAAGCTAACGAAGCTGCTGTGTATTCCTCTTCTGTGATTTGCGTGTACGGCATCTGTGGATAGGTGTCATTACCGCTTGGAAGAAATGATACAGTCTTTAACTGACCATCGTACATGTGTAGAACAGTACCCACATGCTGTGCTTCCGTATCTTTATCAAACGATATAGTTACAGATACAGAGTTGTCTGACCAGTATCTCTGTGCAGTTGCGGCTAACGACATCTTTTCAAAAATTGTTACATCGCGTTCTGCTCTTGCAGCTTCTGATTTAATTGGAAAGTAAACTACAGAAGTTGTATTCGGAGATTCCGAAGCTGGTTCCACTCTATAGTTGGCCATTCTAAACAATGGAAGCATAGGATCATCGTTAGAGAATCTGATAGTTCTATTGAAGTACTTGCCACCTGGAGTCCAGTGAACTCCTGGTGACTCACCAGCAAGAATGGATACAGTCCCAGACGGCTTGACTGTAGTCATCTTAATTGATTCACGAATTCCAAGCCATTCAGAATAGATATTATCATAACGCTGAATTTTTTTGTAACCCTGATCCATCCATTCGCGCAGAGCAGGAACGCCAACACGGTCAGCAAAGTTTGCTACACCTGACATGGAAGCTCCAATGCGACGATTACGTTGCATGATAGCGTTGGTCTCCTCCCAGTGCGTTGGCAATAGGGTTACGGTTTTTGCGTAAAGGTATGCAAACTTTAATGTGCGCTTGTAATCCTCTAGGTTGTCATGCCTATTCAGATAGGTCTCCACAAGCGTACAGCACTCGTAGGACTCTAGAGATTGCTCTGCGCATGGATTATACCCTGCTACTCTGTGATCCTTGTTATTTGGCGGATCAACTAATCTTCCATACTTTCTAGACATATCCATCCAGAGAACGCCTGGTTCTCCATTGAGAGAGATACCTTCAACAATCTTAGAAAGATCCATACCAACAGATGTTTCTATTGAGTTGTTGGACATCCAAGCCCAACCTGGATTATCTCTGTCGTAGGAATTTCTTTCAGGAAAGGCTGCAGGATTCTTAAGGTTAAGAAAATTGTCATCTTCTAAGCGACCAATTAGCAACTCGGCTGATCTGCGAACATTACCAGAGACAACACAAACACCTATAACATTTCCTATGTCTGCGATATCGATACGGGTAAGCTTCTCTCCCTTGCGACCACTAAACATCTTAGTGATGTGCTTGTGAAGCTTCTCTAATGGCTCATGCCCTGCAGCTACGCCACCAAATGTTTTGATTGGTGTGCCAGCTGGTCTGATTAGAGAGTAATCAAATTCAATTGATTCTTGATCTGGCTTTAGATATGAATTCAATAGCATCGCCGTTGACTCAACCCAGCCTTCTCTAGTGTCCGCAATAACTAAAGGAGTACTACCGTCAACTGTTTTCGGCTCATAGATTGTAAAATCTTTATCTGCACCCTTGTCGTCAAAACCTACGCCAACTCCAAGCATCGATGCTTCCATCAGGAAGGCAAATGGTTTTGCTGGATTAAACTTATTCATTTCACCAGTGGAAACAAAAGCACAGTTTTGAAGAGCAGCGGAGTTCTTCTGAATGTTAACTATGTTTGTGCCCATAGCCCATAGTCCACGACCCGGTGGTGTCCATTTCAGGTTAAACAATCTATCGAAAGCTTCTTTAGCTGAAGCTTGTGCCTTGGCGTCATTCCATGGAAGTCTATTCTTCTTGCAGTGATCTTTTTGTAAAGAGTACATGCCATTAATAACGCGTTCACAAACATTAGACCAAGTCTCTTTAGTCCCATCTTCTTTCAGTCTAGAATATGTTCTGAGGAATGTTATCTCTCCCACTGAGTTTCCTGCAGCATCTCTGTAGCCGAATGGTGCAAATGTGTCTTTGTAACTGGCAACAAAATCATCCGTCAACTTGAATGAAAACATCGACGATATCTTATTGGCCAATGGTACGAGGTCTGGGTTTCCGTTTTCAATTTCGTCTGACATTTTTCTCCTATTTTATGCTCTTGATGTAGTTTAAATTTGTTTTATGTATCTCTGCTTTTTTTATTTTTATAATCTGCTCAGTGGAATATACTTTATGTATTTCTCTTTCTATAAAGTATCCACTTCTCCAATTCAAAACTTTTTCTATGTTCAGTCCATAATTAGTAAAGACATTACAGATCACTGCACCACCATATATCTTAATTAGATTCTTCATTTTTGTCACAGACTCTTCTTTTTTATCTTGGCTAGAAAATGATTCTTTATCTAACTTTTCATATAGCCAATTGTATGCCTGTCTAGTCAATGGTGGAATATCTATATGGTCAAATACACCCTCTTGCAAAATAAGAAATCTATTTTTTTCTATTTGTATGTCTGCTTTTAGTACGTCTTTAAAAAGTCCAAACCAATCACGCTCATTGAATTGTGGCCAACCACTAACCCAGAACAATAGCACATGCTTTTCATCTGGTATTGCTGACTTGTTAATGACTGGTGATAAACAGGCGCAGGCTATTGACTTTTTAACAAAATCTTTAGCTTTGTCTTCGCCTAACTTCTTTTTTTGAACAACAAATAATTGATCTATCTTATCTTTCCACTCAGACTCACCAAGATATAGGGTTAAATATTTTGCTGCAAGGTCTTTCGTTAGAACATCAGTGGTAACAAATTGTTCCAACTCCTGTGTAGACATATCTAATCCTCTTTGTTTCTATCAAAACCTATAAACTTGCTCTTACAATCAAAATCCCGCCCTTTATAGGGGCGGGATTCTAATATTTTCATCCTGCTCATTATAGCAGGATAATTATCTCGATGTCTAACTTAGAGTGCTTTTGCCGAAGCAACACCCTTCCATTCTTGGTTCTTGTTTCTACCATAATCACCTGTCACGTTAGCTTGACCATAGCTTGCAGTGAATACATTTGCAGATGTGACACCATCAAAAATATAACTGCTATACAAACTGTATGCAGTCACTCTCTTAGCGTGACCCATTCCCGAAAATGCTTCTGCTGAAGTAACTCCGTCAAACTGATAGTTGCTGTAGAGAGCATAATCGTTTGCTCTACCGACTGCGTGACCGCCATTAAGCGCCTTAGCTGAGTCTAAGCCCTTAAATTGCTGTGGCTGAAATCTTGCACCGTCGTATGCTGCAGATCCGTTAGGAAACGTTCCACCCAATGGGGTAGTTCCTGCGTAGAGTGTAGATCCATTAAACAACTGCGATAGAAAGACGTTACCAGGGTGACGTCCAGTTCCAGGAGTATGATTGTTATCTGGCCCACCTGTGAGGAGTTGGCTCGTGCTGTATAGCGGGTAGTACGAGTAGGTGCCTGTGCCTTTTGCTTTGCCGGTCATCGTGTAATATGGATTAACCATATTAGCGGTGTTTTGACCCCTAAGTACTGGTCTAGGTCCAACGTAAAAAGTAGCCATTTAATAATCTCCTTGAATTAAACTGATATCTCATATAGTAAAAACAATTATGGATTTCCACCATAATCTTATAAATTATAATCTGCCTCAATAATAAGGTCGGAAAGTACTGGGGCGATCATATCATCCAGCATATTTAAGGTCACCTCGACATACACGTGGTCAGAAGTCTGTGGGTTTACTAGACTATAGGTAGCTCCAGAGCCAGAAGTAACTGGATAGAATATCCTATGACCGAATGTACCTGACAGCATGGACGGTGAGACGTTGTATATCTTAGGCGAAATATTTAAAATATCCCTAATAGTATTGCCGGTTGGGGCATCAAAGCGTATGAATGTCTTGCCAGTTGGCAGGTACTTTTCGTATCTAATGTCAACGTCAGAAAGACCATACGTGTATATGTAGGAGTTATTTTCCTTAATATAATTTCTTTGTCTTAATAGGATTCTAACTGCTGTTATATTTTTGTCAGCCGTTATGAACTGCAAAGGCCCAGAATTGACTATGGTATCAGAACCGACTGTTGACCAACCACCAGGGGCAACCTTGCCCACTGCATCATATTCGTTATTGTAGTACCCCGGGTTAAAGCTTTGGTAAATATCTCCATCAGTAAGTTTTGGAGCAACAGCAGTTGTATACTCCACTCTTACAACATCTACTCCGTTGCTTGGGTACGGAGCCAGTGAGACATAGTTGGCCAGGGAGTTGCCTATGGTCCCGGTAGGTATCTTTATGTAAAGGTATAGGCTAACACCAAATGGGTTAGGTTCAGTTAAGATAACGTTTCTTCTCCAAACCTTATCTGTCTGGTTAAGGAAGGCATACTGTACCGGGGTGGTGTCTATCAGCGCACCATTGCCGTCTCCGCCTGCTAGATTGGCATCTATTCTGGTCTCAAGGAAGTCTGGTATTACCTGTCCCTTGATCGAGTTCACAAACTTTATTTTTGAGTGTGAAGAACTTGATACTTTTGGAAGAGTTATCGTGTTGTAATAGTCGTTAAATTCAAGGGCCAGAGAAGCTGGTATTGCGTAGCTTGTATTGGCAAACGCTGACAAATTTACTTGAGACTTTGAATGAATAGAAATTTGGTTAGTATTAATACTCTCCATGACTCTAATTCTATTCTTCAAATCAGAAAGCGCTGAAGAAAGGTATATATTCTCTTTGATAACTCTTTCTATTACTTCAGTTATCTTCTTGTCTAACACTCCATACTTATTGTAAAGATAAACTAAGTCAGCATAGTTTTGTTCTGAGCGCTCATTAAAGTCCGTGCTAGATAATGGCCCATGATACTGAACTGGTTTTTTTTCTGTATAAATAAACTCTGACATTTAAATCTCCTATTGTTCTCTTCTCAAAGCTTCTTCGATTAAGTCTAGTTTCCTATTTAAAAAGCTTATTGTTGAAGCGTTCTTTTGAGCTTTTTCAAATGACAAAGACTCATTGTAGTAAGGGGTTGCCATTAATACTTCATATTCCTCAGATACTGAATTATAGGAAATCTCTTGGCTGTAAACTGTCATCAACAAATCTTCATTTAGATAGTAATCAGGGGTTGCCTGATTAAGATCATTTCTAGACATGTCTGATAGGGTTGTTATTAAAGTTTCTAGCTCAGAAGTTTTATCACTTAGCCTATGTATGTCCATTAAAAATTGGTCATTAAAAAGATTGAATATACTTGATCTAACAGGACCCCTATAGGGGAGTCTTACTCTGGAGACGAGAGGCTCAAAAGTATTTACTCTTTTATTGCTCTCTGAATATGATATGGCCATGATAGTCCTAGTTCTTAAACTTTAAAGTATATGATATTAACGAAGGTGCGGTATAAGAATCGTTACCTCTAAGCAAGTCTGCTCTAACCCTAACCCCATTTGGCTTAGTGGAATCATTTAACAAATAGTATACCTTACTTCCAGTCTTTATTTCTTCTGTTCTTCTATATACTATTTCTGTATTATTCTCCCAATTTATTATTGAGAATACATTGTCTATGTTAGAGTATTTGTTTCTTAAATCTTCGATTTTAACATATGATAAATAATTTTTATATATTTCGCTATTAGGTATGTCGGCAAGAGACATGCCCTCCATCAAAGAAATGGAACCGTTAAAGGTTGTTTCCACTCCTGATGTGTCATTTGTTGATTTGTTTATGATCATGACAATTGAATTTTGTCCAGCCTTAAAGTTCCAAGTAAGCGACGAAGTCAATACACCTGGAGAAAGTGAACCACTACCAGTTAATTCAACACCATTTAAGTAAATTTTTATATCCCAAAACTGAGCAGATAGTGACTTAACAAAGTTCTTGGTCATGACTAATGATTCATCTAAGTATATATTTGTGGTCAGGTATATGCTGCCATAGGCAACATTTTGAGCCTGGTAAAATACTTCGCTATTGTTTACGCTGTATGAAACTTTTGTTGGAACAATATCTTTTCTAACCCCAGACAAAATTTGCTGCCAAGCCGTTCTGTCTAATGAAGTCCCGGTAACTATAGCGGCTGAAAGTTGATTGCTATCCACATTTTCAAGCATGTAAGCTTCGTAGGGCTTAATATCTTTTTGGAATTTTGCTAATCTGTATAAATTAAAACCTATATTTGCAGGATCATTTGCATAGAAATAATTTAGTATAGGATTTTTATAAGTTGTTGTTCTTGGTATTCTAACCATCTGATTAATCGATGATTCCAAAGAAGTCCCAACTTGGTCTATAACTCTAGCTTCCTTTTTTGCAACTCCGCCAAATTTAACCACACTATTATTGCTAGCATTCTTTAAAGATGCTGGAGATATAGCTACCCAACTAAAATCACTTACAGACTTTGGCTCTCCATCATCTGCTGCGATGTAGTAATTTATAGCAGATCCGGCTGGTACTTGCTGTACTGAATCAAAAGACACTTCATCAATAGCTAGGTTTGGATTTTGCAGTATTGGCATTGAGATTCTTTGACTTACAAACATAGCTGAAGCGTCGTAGTAAGGAGCAGTAATTATTAATTCATCTATATTAAAATTGTATACATACTTTACTGCATTGTTTTGTTTGTCGGTATAATCTGGCTCAACTTTTGTTAGGTATAACTCTACTGCTGATGCTGAAGTAGTCCCAAAGCTAAAAGAAAAATTATCGTAGTCACCAGAACTATCTTTAGAGAAGAATAAAGACTTGCTTTTATCAGCTGAATTAACTATTAGAACAGAAACTTCTAGTGGCTTTTGTGAATTAATCTTGCCCTCTACCAGGGATATACCAGAAGTCGTTGCCCCACTTGCTGTAATTGGAATTGTTATCTTTAAGGTACATACACCAATGGTTGGTGACACATGAGAGTATTCCCAGTCGCGGTTGTTAAGCCCATTAAACACATTGGTGAAATCAATATTTGATTCACTTTTAATTATTTTTCCATCGGCATATAACTCCATACTTGCATTACTTGTCTTGTTTAGTATGTTGCCAACGTAGTTAAACAACCCTGAGGTTATCTTAGGCAGGGTTAACTTTCTTGCAGTTGTGTCAACAACTGCTGTTGTGTTTGTTAGGTCTGTTAAATTTGTATCATTAAATGCATTTGTATGGCTGAAATAATAACCATTTGTATTATTAATTGCAAATAGATAATCATCAACAGTTTTTTCTAATTCAGCTCTTCTTGATTTCAAGTTGTCTATTCTAAATTTAAAAGCGGAAGTAACTGCGTACAACTGTTCTATTTCCTCATAGAAAGAGTCGTATAAAACATCAACATTGTAAGCGGTATGTGCTAGAATCTTATTTATTTTTTCATGATCAATAGTAGCTGAAGAATTCAAGTCTTGATAGGGAACAGAAACTGGAAGGCCTGGTCTAAACTTAGAAAAATACCTGCCATATATTGATGATATTTCATTTGTGCTAGGTTCAGATCCCAAAGAATAATATATCTTGTATATTGTATCTAAAAATCTTTTCTTTTGTATATTTTCTATAGTCATATTATCTGGTCCTAATTCCAAGTTTATAGTAGTAAACTATGGGTGTATTGTTCAAGGATCTATCCTTTTGCAGTATGATCTTTACAATCAAAGTGTTAATTGGGTTTGGCACTTCTGGCTCATTGAAGTATGCTATCTGCGGCAATGTGTTATCGTTGTTCAAGTTCTGATTAAATGCTAGTATCTCTGGAACTCCTGAAAAATTTCTTTCAACTGGAGAAATTTGTATCCATTTTAAACCACCATCAACACTTACATAATATCTGACGTATGATTTTCCAGAATCTGATTGAGGAGTTTCATCAGCAGCCTCGATACTCAGCATATCTAGTTGGCCCTGAATGAAGAATGGCTTTGAAATAATCTCAGCTGCGTCTTGAAAGGTTTCTTTTCCAAAAGATATATCCCTAATGCCTATGCTTGCTCTTTGAGCTTTAAGGTATTCGAAATTTTTCTTTAGATTTAAAACAATCTTTTCAGTTTTATTAACCACATCAGAATATGTTTCTACTGACATATTGGTGCTTGTTGGGATGTCTATGACCTTATAACAAGAACCAAAATTTTGCTCTATGTTAGTAGAAGCTATTGTTCCAGAAAGGCTTGTTGTGACAGAAAATTGCACACTGCTTGGAATGGCAGATATTGTAAATATACCGTAGATATCAATGCTACCCCATCTATCTTTAATATAAACCTTATCGCCAACAACTAGGCCATGATTTGTTGAAGTTGTTATTGTTGCAGTTCCCGTAACCGCAGATATAGTTTTCATTTTAATTTTAAGATTAGGCATCGGGTTTAATTGAGTACCATCTACCAGGACGCACGCGGCTGGTATAACACTCTGTGTTATTCTTGATAATGCTGCATCCAAACCTTCTCTGACAGGGAATACTGGTGCTAGCTGCTTTGTGGTGAATAGATCAGCGCCTGTTTCTAGATCTCGCTTACTCCAATAATATGAATTTTTTCCACTAATAATTTTAAGCTGATACTTTGATTGCCCAGCCATTTGAGTTGCATAATTCACTGCAACTTGTTTGATGTTGGATGAGCTTGATTTAAATTCTTCTGGCTTATTTATATTTGGAATTAAAGAGTTTTTATCCCAGGCAATTGTCTGATTTTTATTTGAAAGAATAGCCTCTGGCTCAAATCTAACTTGATTATTCCACTTAGTATCTTTCCCTATTTCGTATGGAGTCCAATAGGCGTGTTTTATGGTTGTATCATTGAACTGTGATTGCTCAAATGTAATATAAATTTTATTTACTTTTCTTTCGTCAAACCTAAATACACCTTTATTATAAAAAAACTGTTTATAATTATCTATATTTTTAGTTGAAACATCAGAAGCTATACAAACAGGTCCATTGTTAATTAGTTCATATGTAATATTTTTAGTTTCATCAAATAATTTTATAGAAGTAACTTTAATATTTTTAATTAAAGAGTTTGTTCCTTCAATGTCGTAGCCAAAAAATGGGACTATAGATATGTGATTAATGTAGTCGCCAGTTTTCGATTGAGATGCAAATTGCATAGTCAGCTTAAGCGGTTTAGTGACATCAAACTTGCCCCAATTAATATATTTTGTTCCATCAAAATACTCGAATTCATAAGAAGGTTTTGACTTGCCGCTTGAGGATAAGTCTTGAGCCAGCACATTTATTGCTTCGTATTCAAAGTATGTAGCTGGGCTACCGTCCACTACAGCAGCTTCGTTTGATCTTAGCAGGGCTGAATCTTTCTCATATAAAAATTCATTCTTATCTGAGTCTCTATGATATAAAAAGTGATTACCCTTTAGTCCGTTAGAATATGAAACAAAAGATACGTCCGATTTGATAGAGTCATTGTAGTTCTGGTTAATGGTAACTGGATTGCTATTCCATTTTTTAGAGGTGCTTTTTGCTAGAGTGGCATAACCGTCAGTTATATCCGGGACCAAACCTGTTCTAATTGCTTTAGCATCAACGTATGACAGGTCAGTAAAAGAGTCTCCAGAATAGGTAATGTCTACAGAAGAACTTCCCGAGTACATCTCTAGTACATTTATTTTAGATTTTATTCTTGATATAAAATTCTTTTCAGATTCTATCTGATTAGAAAATAAATTAAAAGTATTGATATAATTTGCCGATACTGAATCCAGCTGATTTGTTACCATATTTAAATCTTTACTTATCGTAGAAATCATTTGATTAAATACAGAAGAGGTTGGAGCGTCTCCCTTATTAAGGAAATAGAGGTCCGTTGAAGAACCTCCTATCTTATTGTGTATATCAAATAATAGTTCTTGATAAGCTTTATCAAAATCTTTAGGAGATATGTTTTTCTCCTGCATATAGTCGCTGACGAATTTCTGCACCTTGGCTATTATTTGAGAATAAACTAGAGTGTCTGTTGATAGTTGTGCCATAATAAACCTTACATTATAATATTTTTATATTTGTTATCGTATTTTGTAAAATTGTTTACGATTACATTGTCTTTATCCATAGAGAATTTAAATAATAATCTATCAATAGAATAATTTTCAAGATTTTTAGTAAGATTTCTCATTATAATTCTATACCTAAAAATGTCAGCAACATACTGATAAAGTATTCTAAATGGTTTTGCTATGCTTTGATTAAAGATGACTGTTTTGCCGTCGTGCATGTATAGTACTGCTGAAGTATTGTAAAAATTTTCTGGTCGATAATCGTCTAGCAGATAGTTTGTTAAATTTATTGCACTAGTTCCATCTTCAAAAAGAATTTTTACTGGAGAGTATGATGAGTAGTCAAAATTACCAGAAGAGCTCTTGCTAGTTGTAACTGTTCCATTTATTGCTGAATAAGTAGCGTTAATAAACTTTGTTCTATCTACATGTGGACTATTGGAAAGTATTACTGAATTATTTACTTGGGTAGACTCAAATCTTTCACCATTAAACCCATTGCTACTTGAGGTAATCAGTACTGGATTAGACATTGATCTTGAAAAAAGCTGTATTTCTTTTTGTAAATCAATATTTATTGGAGTATATGAAACAAAATATGTTTTGTTTATATTATAACCAAGTATTGTTACTTGCTTGCCGTTGATTATATAGGTCGAATAGTCCCTTCTTGTTTGATCCTCGTATAGGGTAACCGACTCTTGATTCGGTAAAAATCTTAATGCGGCAGTGCCGGAACTTCCTGGTATCAACAACTCACTTCTTATTGAAGTATCATTAAATGGAACTATCGGCATCCAGTCTTCTTCTAGTACGGGATTATCTTTAATTGAGACGCTAAATTCTACTGAAGTAGAATCAAGTGCTGGGCTGCTTTCTTTTCTAGAAAGTTCATTAAAATACTCAGCTAAAAGTTTTACCTTAAGTGGCAGTCCTCCAGTTGGAATTTTTTTACTCATAAAAGCAGATCTGTTTCCAGCTGTAACATTAAAGGTTGTAAATTGAGTTTCATCTACAGCAAAAATGCTGATACTCTTAAGAGAAAACATATACTCATATAGGCCTAGCTCTTCAATGTTACCCAAAAGTTTTACAGCGTCTTGCTGATTAAAGGCACTTGGTTTCTCTTCCAAGAACTGAAGATTATTTTCTATATTATTAGAGTCATTAAGCGGAACCATGCCACCAGATCTGTAGGAGGAAACGCTCTTGACAGACTGTCTTAAGTTTGATTCTATATATGTACTGCTGGTCAATGCTCTAATTTTTGAACCAATAGAATGCGAAATAATTGAGAAAACTATATTAGATAATAAAGATGTATTTCTAAATTTATTAAGTGAATCTATATCAGAATAATAGTTATTTGTTTTTAATTCCTTTAATACACCAACACTTTTCTTTGAAATATCATTTGGATAATAATTTGTATAATCATAATTATATAATTTTTTATTTCTAATAATATAATCTCTTGCATTATCTTTAATAAAGCATTTGATTACCATGTCTTGCAATTTGTCATGGCTACTTTTTCTTTCGATTCTTATGGCTGAAGCTATTTGGTTTATTAGTCTAAAATTTGACTCAGATTGAACTGGTGCTATTTTTGTTCTAATATATTCTTTTTGTGAAAGAAATATTATCATAGACTTTACATAGCCTGCTGATGGCAGCTCTACATCAACACCTTTATTTATATAAATTGGATCTGAAAGGATTGTGGTTTTATTTAGATCTTCTGTTGTCTGTACGGGAGATTGACCTGATCCTGATTCGACAACGATTTGAGTAACAAAAAGGCCAGAAGAAGAATTGGGTGTCAATCTAATACGTGTTGCTTTGATCTGTTTGTTAAAAGTGACTTGTATAGCAACCTGTGCAGAGGCTGTTAGGTTAATACCATTCTGATATCTTGCAAATTCTTCTCTTTCAAAAATAGATTCTTTAATTATTAAAGGTGATTTGATTGTAAGATTCCAGGTATTTGAAGATGAATTATTTAATAGATTATTAATTCCAGTATCACTTGTTATATACTCTGTAGAAAAGTTTGTATAATACTTTATTTCTTTAATGTCTTGTTTTTCTATATTGACTAAAGATTTTTCGTATGAGTTAGAGAATTTTAAAGAATCAGTTAAAGAATCTACTGTAGCATGTTCTTTAGCACTAAACCCACTCCCAGTTCTGTCTGGGATCTTGTAGCTTGACTTATCATAGATATGGGAATATTGATCATTATCAAAATTTTCCATAAAAGAAAAATTATATAAATCATCTTCCCCAGAAAGGAATGTCCAGTTTCTTATAAAGGATTCTAAGTATGCGACATCTCTTTCTAGCTTCTCTATTTCGCCAGAAAATATAGAAGACATTGAAGAACGCAATAGTGAGAGTGATTTTGATATATCGAAATCTGTTTGAATTCTTAAATCCATATCCCTAAATAGATCTATTAATGGCTCTCTTTGCATTGGTGAAAGCATTGATACGTAGCTTGGTATATAGTCTGCTGCAGAACTAAATGACGATATCTTGGATACTAGCTTTCCTATCTCAGCCTTCTCAAGGCTTGATTCGGTAAGCACTTCGTTTACGGTTCTGCGACTTTGCCTGCTAAATGAGGAAACATAATTGCTTAATTTAGGCAGCATTTAAATTGTTCTCCAATCATTTCCGTCCATATCTTGAATATCAAATGCCACACCAGCAGTTAGGTTAGCCCTAACTATAGCATATACTTGGTCTATAGAGGCAAAATTTGCTTTAACTTCTTTAGGAATTTTAACTATAACGTAGCCACCGTTAGCATACAGGTAGCCCTTCCCTGAGTATATATCACTAAATGATAGTACATTAGAATTACCCTCTATTACACTTTGAAGGTCGGAGTTAGCAGAAAGTCCACCGCCCTTAACTCTAAGATCCAATAGGTTTACGTTGTCCATATTATACTTGCTATTCACCATGGCGGTTCCCAGATGTATTGCAAACGGATTGTACTGTGATGAAGAGATTGAGAATATTGAATAATCAGTAGTAAATTTAACTGGAGAACCACTTAATGAATAGTCAGAAACCATAATATATTCACCGTTTACAAGCTCTTCTACCTCTAGTGGCAATATATAGAAGTATACTGGCGCTCCCATATTAGTCACTTTATATGATTCAAGAAGAGCTTGTAAATTGGTATTGTTAAAGGAGTTACCCGATATGAGACTGTATGGATTTAATGGTATTTCCTTACCATCAACATGATACATCATAATATTTGGGTTTTTGACTGTATATGATACTTTAATCTTTTTTTCATTAGATGGAACTATTTCATTAGCAAAAGAAATTGTTCCGTTATGCTTGTTAAAGTTTCTTATTTGATTTGGCAAAATTGCATTCCAGTTGAGATCTGAATCCTGAACAAAGATTTCAATCCATGGTTGGATTGGACTAGCATCCGTGTATACGCCAGACGAGTTTGACTTATCTAATTGTTCTTGGGCTACGTAAACGGAACCATGCCTAAGTTGAATTTCGTTTTGAGAAATAACTATAGGGTTTTCTTCAAAAATATCATAGTATCCAGAACCAAATAAACCAGACGAAGGAATTGGTATTCTGGTAGTGTCATAGAAGCACCTAAGCGTCACGCCTTTGTAGTTTTTTTTCCAGTCTATAAAATTATAATTAACTGGAATTTCTACTTGCTTATAAAATCTTCCTCTACTAACATTAATGAACCATGTATCAAATTTAGATAGATAGTTTGGAGGACTTGACACAGCGATCTTTGCTCTGTCGCTAACTCTTACTGAGTATACTGGGCAAATTGATTTTGCTGGAAATTGAAGCTCCGCAAGAGTACCAACTCTATCGTTTGTACCAAGTATGTTATCGGTTGTTTTTGCGTCTCCGTCTGCATCAAATGCAAGAACTCCGATAAATACATCCCTCTTATTGGACCCTAAGTACTGGTAATCAATTTTTTTACCTAAAAATTGTTTAGTTTTTATATTATAAAAGCCCCATTGCAATCCCTCTGGTGCTGGCATTAGGATACCATTGGAGTCTTTTAGGTTCCATTTTAAGATGGTGACGCCAAAAGATATGTCTACATTCGGTTGATCAAATTTGCTATAGTCAGGGAAGCCAGAAGGTTTATTGTCTTGATTAAGCAGTATAACTGCTCCGTCTTTTGCGTTTACAGACTTTTTAATATTTTGTTTTTGTGAAATTGAATTCACATCAGCATCCGCTAGATAGAAATCAATTACATCGTATTCTACTGAGTATTCTTTTGAGATTATTTCAATTCCATTTGTTGTAATAATCTGATAGATGGGAGCCCTATTGTTTAATATTTCAAACTGTTGAGATATCTCTAGTGCCGAAAGAGCAGTTGTTGCAGTTGCTGATTTTTTATTTACAGCATGTACGAAAGGGGATACGCCACCCATAACGGTGGAGCCAGTTATCGATTCAACAGTAAAATTCAATTCGTCTACACTAAATTCTATTTCATCAAGTGAATTCCAATTCCCAGATGAATATAGGGTTTGGTTAGTTGGATTAAAGTTATAGTTTTCTGTTACGGTATTGCCACTAAAATCTAATTTGGGGTTTCCATCTTCACCCATAGCTACAACATCTATGTCTATGTTGGTTAATTGCACAAGATCTATAGTTGAATTCGGATAACCAATTGCATCGGCAATTGTTCCTAATTTAAACACCCCGAAATCCCCAGATTCAACTGTAGTTGTCCCAAACATTACGCCTCGTCCAACAGCATCAGCATCAACACCGAATAGTCCAGACTTGTCTTCTACTGCAGCCTTTCCTGGCGTTGGTGTAACAACGCTAAATCTTATATCAGCTATAGAAAAACCTTCTGCAACCTTTGTCCCTGGTAGGTTTATTTTTTGACCCACGACATGAACTCTTACGTACTTGATTCCTCTTTGTCCGTTTAAAGGAATTTCTTTTGATTGATTAGAACCTAAAAGTTGTCCAGAACCAAGTTGGAAAAACTTATCTGATGAGCCTAAAGATTTTGGACCTGGACCAGGACCATTCCAATCTGACTGCGTTTGTGTAGCTGGGCCAGCTGCATTAAATGTAGATGATACCAAATCCGTAGTGTACAAAGAAATGTCCTTAATAATAACTGGCCATGATCCTGCTTGTATTTTTATGCTATTCAATTCCTGCCAAGCCATAGGTTGACCCGTTTTAGCGTCCAGTACTTGTGGGACTTCTATGTATATAGAATCTTCTATGGAAGTTGGCCCATCTATACCGGTATAGCTAATTCTTTTATAGTCATTTGAACTTGAGGAATTACATATATTTGATATGTCAGAGTATTGGATGGCTGCATCTATAAATTTAACTATTTGATATTGGAATGCATCTTTTCTTAGCTTATCAAACTTTGCCGTGTCATTCTTTGCCAAGTTTAGCCAGTATGTTGCAAAAACTGATTTAGTTTCTGAATCAACAACTCCATAGTTTCTAAATGGATTTAATTTTTTATCATTTTGAAATTTTACAACAGCATTATGAGTAGCTGAATCAAATATGCCAGTTAGCTTAATAGCATACTCCATCTGTTGCAGGGTATATTGTATATATTTCATGTAAGTATTGGAGCCACCAGTTTGGGTACTGTTTGCACTTGAGGAATTTGCGTTAGTTGAGGAAACATCTGAAGAGCGAACCACTGCTGTAACAGTATGGCTATAATGTT
>Ga0208942_1000119_pt1 | contig 37007 bp, 41 predicted proteins | sample GreLakmeSU08MSRF_FD_187704 | JGI IMG/M metagenome (GOLD analysis project Ga0208942, IMG submission 187704) | Freshwater lentic microbial communities from great Laurentian Lakes, MI, USA - Great Lakes metaG SU08MSRF (SPAdes) | ecosystem: Environmental > Aquatic > Freshwater > Lake | place: Great... | reverse complement strand
AATGAATTATTTTTAAAATTATATTATGTAGAGTAAAATATGAAATAAAATAAAAATAATTTTTTAAAAAATTAGTAAATATTTTAAAAATATTAATTATGTAATCAATACATAGATAGAAATATCGGCTATTTTATGTCATAATTCTAAAATCATATAGAACATATTACAATTATAAAAAATATTATTACTTAAATCAAAAGAAAAAAATTAGAATTAGTTTAAAGATGTATAATAATAAAAAAATATTTATATTAAATTATCAAAAAAAAAATTAAAAAACACTAAATAAAAATTCTAAAATAAAGAGGTAATTAATAATAGAAAGATAAAGTGGACCGAAAGGGATTTGAACCCTCGATCTGATGCATGCCATGCACCCATCCTACCGGACTAGACGATCGGCCCAATAATCAGTAAACTGATCGAATTACATTTTTCAAATTGGTTATTAACGTTTAGTGATTAAACAAAAAATATAACTATAAAATCAACACAAGATATTTAACCATAATTATGGAGATTGTAACGTTATGGTAGTAGATAATAAAGCAACTATAACATATGTTCAATTATTAAAAGAAGATCTTGTAATTATCAGATTAGTACCAAAAGATGGATTAGTGCCTGATTATCAAGCAGGTCAATTCATCACATTAGGATTACCAAATCCTAATGAAGGTGGGAAAATTGTACGAAGAGCATATTCAATTGCATCACATCCTGAAAACAGAAAATATATCGAACTTGTAATTAGATGGGTAAGAAAACCACTTCCAGGTAGATTAACTACACAATTATTTAATGCAAAAGAAGGGGATGAGATTTTATGGTTAAAACCTGTTGGTAAAGCTCTTTCAATAAATGAAATACTCCCAAATGGTGAAAAAGATAATCGAAGAATTATTTGTATTGGTGGTGGAACTGGACTTGCACCATTCGTAAGTTTTGCACAACAATTACACGCTATTGGAGATAAAAGAGAAATCATTGTTCTTCATGGTGCAAGTTATGTTGATGAGCTAAGTTACAAGGAATTACTAATTGATTTAGAAAATGAAAGTAAAATAAAAGGAAAAGATCAATGGAATTTTAAATATAGAGCCGCTATTAGTAGACCACAAGAATGGTTTAACCGATCTTGGTCAGGTCAGATTGGAAGAGTTGAAACGTTTCTAAGACCAAAAGAAAATGAAATTTCACCATTGGAAGAATTGGTGGGCGATAAAATAACTAAAGAAAATACAATGTTCTATGTTTGTGGTTGGCAGGGGACAATAGATGGCGTAATGGATTTTTTAAAACCAAAAGGATTTGTTACAGAACACGACAAACGCTCAGATGGTAGCTTTGAGGTAAAGTATGAGTCATACGGATAATCAAATTTTAAAGAAATAAAATCATCAAAAAATATGAGTAGGATGGGGATGTAGGTTAGCTTGGTATACTGCCAGCCTCGGGTGCTGGAGATCGTGGGTTCAAATCCCATCATCCCCATAATTAAAAAAAGTCAATCATTGAAATATGACATTTTTTTTAGTATTGTAGATGAAAACTGCCCTATATCTTGCACATCTTAATCCTCTTACGAATGCACATATTGAAATAATTAATGAGTTAAAAAATAGTGCAGATATTGTAAAAGTTATGCCTGTTATTTTCAAATCTGGAATAAATGAAATAAATAGTAAAAGTTTCCCATTTAATTTTGAGATCAGAGAAAAAATGCTGAAATCAGTTTTTGGAAATTCTATTTTAATTACTAGTGATTATACATTTTTTGCTCCTTTTAAAAAATACATGCCACCAGTATTATCACTAAAATCGTGGAAGTTAAGAAAACAAATACTAGCAGACGTGAAAGGGGATTTCTTTTCATACACAGGTGATAAAGCAGAAAGACATATGCTCAAAATATACAGATTAAAACCCAAATTAGGACAAAGAAAACTACTATCAGCATCTAGTGTAAAAGAAAATCTCTATGAATCAGCATTAGGAAAGGAATCAAGCTGGAAAAAAGATGTTCCAGAAAGTGTTGGACGAATTATAGAAGAAAATTGGGAGATAATTGAGAAATTTTCAGGTTTAGAAGATCAAACTAACCGAGTTTTAGGTATGAAATTTCCAAAAGATGGATGGTCCAAGTGAAATCATTAGAAAACAAACATTTTTGCAATTAAAAAATTAGATAATAAAAAATAAAGATTAGAAAATAAAAAATAAAACAAGCTTCAAAAGTTTATTTCTTTTTTGAAGCCTTTTTGGTTGTTGTCTTTTTTGCTGCTGCTTTTTTCTTTGCTGCCATAATTAATTTGATAATTTACTTGAATTTCTACAGGTGGAATTAAAAAGATTACACAAAATGGTTGATGTTAAGAATACAATTTTAAAAAAGAAAAATCAATACAGATCAAAATCAGATCCATATTTTCAATGATTTATCTAAATTTTTTATCATAATAAAATTGTAAAAATCGTTTGATTAAAAGTTTTAATGAAATTTTAATTATGTTATTACATAATCAAATTTCAGTATTTTTAGAAAGTAAAATAATTAGAATTATGTATCAATTCGTTGATTTAGAGAAAATAGTAAAAAAAGACTTTACTAAATAGATTAATTACAGACATAGTCTAAAAAAAAATTATGAGTTTATCACTTTCAAAATATGTTTGGTTTAATGGTAAATTTATGACATTAGATAAAGCAAATGTTCCTATAACAACACATGCAATACATTATGGAACATCTGTTTTTGAAGGAATACGTGCATACTGGAATGAAAAAAATCTTTTTGTATTTAGATTAGATGAACACATTAAACGATTTAGGAGTTCAGGGCAATTTTATAATATTTCGTTGAATTTTTCAGATAAAATTATCAAAGATGCCATAATTGGAATTTGTAAAAAAAATAAAATAAAAAAATCATGTTACATAAGACCGTTTTATTTTATTGGTGATTATGGAATTAATTTACATGTTACAGAAAAGGCACCAACTAATGTTGCTATTTTTACATTTCCATTTGGTGATTTATTTAATAAAAATGGAATCACTGCAGGAGTTGTATCATGGAGAAAATTTTCAGATATGTCTACACCTACTCAAGCAAAGATGGGTGGTAATTATCTTAATTCAATCATCGCAACACAAGAAGCAAAAAAAAATGGATTTGATGAGGCAATTCTACTAGATTATAATGGAAATGTGAGTGAAGCACCTGGTGAAAATATTTTTATTGTAAAAGAAAATAAATTAATTACACCTCCATTATCCTCATCAGCTTTAAATGGAATTACACGTGATGCTATTATTAAAATTGCAAAAGATCTTGATATAGATGTAATAGAAACTGAAATTACACCAAGTGAATTGAGTATTTCTGATGAAATTTTTCTGACTGGGACAGCAGCCGAAATTACACCAATAATTTCAATGGATGGTAAAAAGATAGGAAATGGTAAATCAGGGAATATCACTAAAAAAATGATGACCATATACACAGACATAGTTCTTAATAAAAATCAAAATTATTCTGATTGGTTAACGATGGTGTACTAGATGAAAATTGTTCAGATAGGGACTGGTGGATGGGGGAAAAATCATGTCAGAATACTATCACAGTTAGGAGCACTATCGGCAATTTGTGATGTGAGTGATGAAAGAGGTAAAGAATATGGGGAAAAATATTCAGTAAATCATTACAATTCTTTAGATAAATTGATTCAATCAGAAGAATTTGATGGAGCTTTTGTTGTGACACCCACGTCAACACATACTGAAATAGCTACAAAATTACTTGAACTCAAAAAGCATGTGTTTGTAGAAAAACCAATGACATACAAATCAGAGGATGGTGAGAAATTGGCAAAATTAGCAGAAAAAAATAAAGTGATTTTAACTTGTGGATATATTGAACGTTTTAATCCTGCAGTTGAGATTGTTAAAAAAATTGTCAAAGAAAAACAGTTAGGTGAATTAGTAATGCTAGAATTTCATAGAGAAAATAGGATGCCCCTTCACATAAAAGATGTCGGAATAATTTATGATACATCAGTTCATGATATAGATACTGCAAATTGGTTATTTGATGATACGCCACATGTAGTTTTTGCAAGAGCTGGTAGAATAAATCATGAACATGAAGATTTTGCAAGTATAATGTTGGGATATAAAAATGATAAAGTGGCAATTATTTCATCCAATTGGATTACACCAAAAAAAGTTAGAACTTTTAGTGCAGTTTGCACTGATGCAGTAATAACGTCAGATTTTATTTCGCAGGAAGTAAGAATAGAAAAAAAGGATGAAACTGAAATTAAACTTGGTGAAAAACAAGAACCATTATTATTAGAAATTAAAAATTTTTTAGGATCTATTGAAGGAAAAAATGACATAGTTGTAAAATCTCAAGAGGCAGTAAATGTAACAAAAATAGCAGAAGCGGCACTTTTATCTAGTCAGAAAGGAATTCCCATTTATCTAGATTTAAAATGAATAAAACAATGATGGATATTTTAGCTTGCCCTATAGACAAAAATCATCCTTTGGAATTATACACAGTTAAAGAACAAAACAATATTGTTTTAGAAGGAGCGTTATTTTGTTCTAAATGTTTTAGATTTTATCCTATAATTGAAGAAATACCAATTATGTTACCAGATGAATTAAGAAACAAAAAAATAGAGTTGGATTTTCTCACATCTAATAAAAAAAATTTACCTGAAAAAATTATTACTAAAGCAAACCCTTGGCATTTGTGAGATAGTTGGTTATCAATTTTATTTCAGAAAAAGCAAAAATTGGAGATAATGTTAAGATTTGGCATTTTTCATATATTGGAGATAATGTAGAAATTGGAAATAATGTCAAAATTGGTTCGCTAGTCCATATTGATTATAATGTAAAAATTGGGGAAAACACAAAGATAGAAGGTCAAGCATACATTCCACCATTATCAAAAATTGGAAAAAATGTGTTCATTGGACCTGCAGTTGTACTTACAAATGATCCATATCCAATGTGTGACAAAATGATTGGCGTTACTATAGAAGATAATGCCATAATTGGAGCTCGGGCTGTGATAAAAGCAGGAGTTAGAATTGGAAAAAATAGTGTTGTTGCGATGGGATCTGTGGTAACAAGAGATGTTCCAGAAAATTCTGTTGTAATGGGTGTGCCAGCTACAATAAGATATTCACGTAGCGATTATGATAAAAAACAGAAAAAATGGATAGAAAGTTAAAATTTAATTTCTTTTTTAAATATCCAATTTTTAAATTTACTAAGTACTAGAATCCAAATAATTACTAAAATTAATGCAATAATTGCCTTGAGTATAGAAGTAAATAATGAATCAAGGACACCATAACCAGATATTGAAAAAGGACCTAAAACAGTTACTAAAATTCCACCGCCAGTAATAATTAAAATCCACATTACAAATAAAAATCCAAAAAGTCCTATTTTCAAATTAATATTCTCACCAATAATGCAGTAATTATTGCAAGTATTCCAGAAAAAAGGGCTAATTTAAAAATTGCAAAGCTAACTTGTTTTTCAGATAATGGTCCACTTGCAAGAATTAATCTTACAAGTGTTATTGGTGCAGTTTTATCATTGGTTGCTTTTAGTTTATAATCTTCTGTATGTTCTACTGGTTTTCCTTTGATTTGTCTATGTTCTACAATTCTTTTCATACTGGAAAGAAACAAAAAAGAGTTAATTATAGCTGGTAAAAGTGCAATGGCTGCAATAATTTCCACATGTCCCAAAATAGCAATAGCACCATACATTGCACCTAAGGCTAAAGCACCAGAATCTCCAGGAAATATTCGACTCGGAATTTTATGATATTTGTAAAATGCTAATGAAACAAATCCTAAAGGTAAACTAATTACCGCAATTTCATAATTTTCCAAAATAAATAAAGCAATACTTAATGAAAAACTGGCAATTATCATAAAACCGCTTGCCACACCATTTAGTACATCAATAGAATTAATTGTATTACCAGTTATCGGAATCATAAAAATTATGAGTCCTAGATAAAGGGCAGGAATTTGAACTGTGCCAAATAAAGGAAAATAAAGATGCGAATCATATGTTCCAAATAAAATGATTGGTATTGATGCAATTGCTAATGTAGCAGGTTTAAACCATCCACTCATTACTTTTCTATCATCCACATAACCAATTGTAAATGCAATAAAGCTGGTAATCATTATTACAAGAATTTCGTTGATCTGAAAAAATCCATATAAAACAATTTCAGATGTAATAATACCAATGATTATTGAAGGACCACCAGGTCTTACAACCATTACATGTTCTTTTTTGTTCATGTCTTTGACGGTAAAATTTCTTTTTTGTAAAAATTTGATGAGAGGTGGTGTTGAAAGATATACTGTAAAAAATGCAAAGATACAAGAAACTATTGCAGGTATTATTAATTCAGCCAATTATCTAACCTTACGTAACTCTGACTTTATGTTATCTGCGATGATTGGACCTATTTTATCTATTTCAGCTAATTTATTCAAAGGAATCTTTGTTAAATCATCAAGTGTTTTAATTCCATGTTTGTAGAGCACTCTTGCCCTTATTCGTCCAATTCCTTTCACTTTAACTAAATCCAATAACTCTTTTCGGATACCATATGCAATTCTTTTTCGTAGGTTGTCTAATTCATCTAGTAAATCAGCACGTTCAACGTGTTTTGAAATTTCTCTAAGACAATATGATAACCAGTCAGCAGTTTCAAGCATTCTATGCATATCGCCAGATTCAATTCCAAGGCTATCAGAGAGAGATAATTCCGTTGATTCTGTAATCCAAGATTGTAAGGCTAGTAAACTTCTAGAGCAATCATATTCAGATATTGGGGATAAAAGTTCGGACGAGTTATTTTCAATCATCAAACTTGCAGTTTCAAAATCTTTAATTCGAAGTGAAAATTTGGGGAAAAATTCCTCACAGTTTGAAATTAAATGCAAAAATCCAAAAGTATGTGTTCTTTCTTTAGATACGCCTTCAATTGCATCTCTAAAGTAAGTTGCTGTTAGTGGATCAATGTATAACATGGATGTTTTTTTTCCAAAATCAGTTGCGGCATATCTTTCACCTTTTTTAATGATTAAAAAAGCATTGAGAAGAAATCGTAGTGAAATATCAATTGTAAATTTTATTGTGGCTTTCCTTGATTGGTGTCCACCTAATGTTTGTAAAAAGAAATTTAAAATATCTTCTTTTTTGATTCCAGGATTAGTTACAATCACACTCAATAGATGTGTTCTTAATGATTTATCATCGGTAATTTTTGATATAATTGATTCAGGTTCTCCATAAACATAGTGCTGCATGAGTTCATCACTATTTCCATTTCCAATAATAATTGACTCTCCGTAATTATCAAATTGTGGTCTTCCAGCTCTACCACAGAGTTGTTTATATTCCAAAATACTAATTGGTCTATTCCCACCAACTTTTGCATTGTATCTATTAATATTTGATATGACAACTCTTCGGGCAGGAAGATTCACACCTGCAGCTAATGTAGGTGTCGAAGATAATAATTTTATAGTTCCCTTACGAAATTCAGTTTCTATAGTTTGTCTGCAATTCTGATTTAATCCAGCATGATGAAAAGCAACACCTTTTTTTATTAAGAGTGCAAGTGTCTTTACTAATTCAGTGTGTTCGTTATTTGATAAAATTTTTTTTGAAATTAATTCTAACTTATCTGATTCATTTTTTTCTAAAAATTGTGAAATAACATCAGATGCTTTAATTGCTAATGATTTAGAACGAGCTCTAGTTTCTGCAAAAATTAATGATTGTCCACCATCTTTAACTGATTGAACGCCTAAATCGATAGGAATTCCACGTATACTAGGCTCAACTTCAAATTTTTTACCGTCACTCATGGTAACTTTTCCCCCATCATAAACCCCCTCAGAAAGAGGAACTGGTCTCCAATCATTTTTTACTAATGTACAATCAAGCCATTTTGCAATCTCAATTGAATTTGTTACGGTTGCACTTAGTCCTATAATCTGAGGTTTTGTAATCAATAATTTTAATCGAGTTAAAATCATCTCCAATGTAGGCCCTCTACTTTCATCACCAATAAGATGAATTTCATCGGCAATAACTAATCCAATATCATCAATCCATTCTACACCATGTCTAATTATTGAATCCATTTTCTCATTTGTTAAAATTAATATATTATTTTCTTCAAGATTTTTTTCGATATTTTCAAAATCTCCAGTAGATATACCTACTCTGATTTTTTTTCCTAAATTCACTTTTTCTAATTTTTTAAATTCTAAAAATTTTTCTGCAGCTAATGCTCTTAAAGGACTAAGGTAGATCACTTTACCATCATTTTTTGAAAGATAATTAATTGTTGCAAGTATTGCTGTAAGTGTTTTTCCACTTGCAGTTGGTGCAGAAACTAGTATACTTTGTCCATCAAGCAATCCAGCATCTATACAATTAGCTTGAGGAGGATATAATTCAGAAAATCCTTCTGATAGTAAAAAATCAATTGCAGGTTTAAGAAGATCTAACTGTTCTATTTTCATACTCTATTATAATGTCCGGGTTTTGATTCATAAATAGATGCTTCGCGAAGCATTCTTCGAACATAGTTTCGTGCTTCTTCTTCAGTGAATTTTTCTGTTTTTTGTAATTCTTTTACAAATGCTTTTTCTTCAACTGCAATTTTATTATCACCCTCCATTGATTTTAGGATATCCATGAACAATTGCATCTTAGATACTTCACTTCTTGGTCTTCCCTGTAAAACTCCTAAATCAACTTTACCGGTATTTACATCTACACCTGCATCTTGAAGCATACTCTGAATAAGAAATATTGCGCGTTCTGCATCTTCTTCTTCAACTTTATCTTTCATAAGCAATCTGGCTCTTGCTGTTGAAAGTCTAATTATACCTTCAAGTTGTCTAGGTGTAACTGTAATCATTTCTGGAGATTCTACATTTCTCATTTGAAGATAATATTCGAGAATCTTTTCTTCTGCTTCTTTTGTTAAATCAGGACTAGATCTTTTTGCATACGAAAGATATTTTGTTAAAGTATCTACATCAATTACAGAACGTTTGTCAGTTCCCTGCGGGGTGTGTAAATCAATTATGTGTCTTGCAATTTTTTCATCTTTTTCTCTTCCAGGAATATCACGTACTACAAAAATTAAATCAAATCGGGTCAATAAGGGAATTGGTAAATTAACATTTTCTGTTATATTTTTGAATGGATCATATTTTCCATACATTGGGTTTGCTGCTGCCAAAATGGATGTTCTTGCATTTAATGTCGCAACAATACCACCTTTTGCAATACTTGCTGATTGTTGTTCCATAACTTCATGAAGTGCACTTCTATCTTCAGGTTTCATTTTATCAAATTCGTCTATACAAACAAGACCTTGATCACCTAGTACCACTGCACCTGCTTCCAACATCATAATTCCTGTTTTGTCGCGGACTACTGCAGCTGTAAGACCTGCTGCAGTTGAACCTCTACCTGATGTGTATAATCCTCTTGGTGCAATTCGCGCACAAAATTTTAGCATTTCACTTTTTGCAGTACCTGGATCACCAACAAGAAATACGTTAATGTCACCTCTAATCTTGCTTCCATCTCCAAGTAATCTTTGATTTGAACCAACAATTAATAATAAAATTGCCTCTTTGATCAAAGATTGTCCCTGTATATGAGGTGCAAAAGAATCAATCAGTTTTTGATAAATATTTGGACTTTGTGAAAGGATTTTAATCATTTTTTCATCCTCAGGTGAAACTTCTTCTCTTACTATTTTACGTGACGTCTTAGAACCACGCCCTCCTAAAAATTCAATATTATTTCCTTCAATTCGTAATCGATATAATCCACTGTGTCCTCTAGTTATTCCAGCAATAGATTCTTGTTCTACTCTTACTATTCCTGTTAAAATTATTCTATCCCCAGGTCTGGCATTATCTACAAGATCCTGCCTAATTGTTACATCAATGTAATGAGGTAATTGCCCTGGAGGTAAATCTTCAGGAAGTTCCTGTAATCTAAGAATTTGAAAATCTATGAATTTACTAGCCTCAGGTTTTAATTCAAAATCTCGGTGCTTGCAACTTGGATTATTACATATCATTGGAGTTTTTACATCCATTCCTTTAAGCTGAATTACTATAGTCTGATGTTCATCTGGACATAAAAATACGAGTTCTTTTGCTAGTGGTTTTACTTCTGATGCTCTTACCACCATACCAGAAACACTAGCAATATTTCCAATAGTTTCAGCATTAATTTGTCGTAAACTTCTTTGAAGTGGATAATTTACTAATCTTACACGAGATTCATCTTTTATTTTTTCTGCGTAATCAGGAAATCTTGTTTGAAGTGTTTCATTAATTGCTCTTGAAAATGCATTTAAAATTCGATCAGGATCAATTGTAAAGATAATTTCTATTTCAGGTTCTACTACAAGATCATTGTAATCAACAACAATGTATTTTGCATTCTTTGGCATCATTTCATCAATTTGTTCTACATACTTGTAACTACCAAATTTGTCCTTAAATCGGGTGAGAAACTCTTTAACTTTATCAGATAATGCAGAATCCGTAAAAGTACTAGTTTGAACTTTGCTCATTTAGATCCCCTCTAATTTGTTTTTCAAATTTAATACTGTTATCATGAATTGTTTTAAAGAAAATATTTTCTTCAACTGTTAATTTATTATATAAATCAGAATTAAGTTTTGTTGAATCTGCAAGTTTTACAAGCTTTCCCCTTCTCATTCTAAATAATTCTAACATGATACTCTCCACATGATTGAAATCATCGCGATTCAAATTTTTCATTGATTCTTTAAGCTTAATGTAGAAATGAGGATCAAGTGTAGATAATTGGTATTCACCAACCATTTTTTCTTTTGATAGTGCTTGTTTTAGTTCAGTGATCATATCAGGGGTTTCAAGGGTTGCAAGTTTATTTTGAGATAAAATTTTTCCTATCCATTGAGGTAAATTCAACACTTCGCCTTGAGTTCCATAAATTTTAATTCCTGCCACATTAAATTTTATATCATGAATTATGGCAACTTTGGCATCCTTTAGCCCATATCCAATAGAATGAAGTTTTTCTATCTTATTAATTTCCATGTGAGATCAATACTTTTTCACAGGATCCTGATGTAGTGGATCGATCAATTCTGTTCACTATTTTGTTAGATCAATTGATCCTATTAATTTCGATTTATTAGTGGGAAATAGACAAGAAGATCACATGTTGTTAACAGGTATGTGGGTAGAGAAATATCGCCCATCAAAGCTTTCGGAGATAGTAAATCAAACAGAAATTATTTCTAGCCTAGAATCTCTAATTAAAGACCCAACAGATATGCCACATTTGATGTTTTCCGGTTCTGCAGGAGTTGGTAAAACAACTACAGCATTATGTATATCCAGACAAATTCTTGGGGAATACTCTAGAGATTATACGCTTGAGCTAAATGCATCAGATGAAAGAGGCATAGGCATGGTTCGAGAAAAAGTAAAGAAATTTTCAAGATATGCAGGAATGGTAGACGTTCCATTTAAAATAATTATTTTGGATGAAGCTGATGAGATGACTTCTGATGCACAAACTGCATTAAGACGCATTATAGAAGACACTGCAAAATATTGTAGATTTATTCTAATTGCAAATAATATTTCAAAGATCATTGCACCAATTCAAAGTAGATGTGCCACATTCAAATTTACAACTATTCCAGAAGAAGAGATGATAAATCATTTGGAAACTATAGCCAAAAAAGAAAAAGTCAAAGCTGATAAAAATGGGCTTAAAGCAATTTATGATTATTCGGAAGGGGATCTTAGACATGCCATAAATTTAATGCAAGCAACTGCAAGTATTGGAGAAATTTCAGAAGTTAATGTAAAAATATCTGCAGGTTTAACAAAAACTAGTGATGTTGATGATATTTTAAAAATGGCATTATCTGGAAAAATTATTGAATCTAGAGAAAAAATGATTGAATTAATCAAAGTTTATGGAATGTCAGAATCAGATTTTCTAAAATATCTCAATTCAGCAGTGTTTAAAATAAATCATGAAAAAATATCAAGTATTTTACAAGTAATTGCTAAATATGATTATAGAATTTTGGTTGGTGCGAATCCTGAAATTCAGCTTTCTTCTTTGTTAGCTGAATTAGGTAAATTAGAAAAATAAAAACGCAGAGAGAGGGATTTGAACCCCCGAATGCTTGCGCACACAGGCTCTCAAGGCCCGCGCCCTACCGAGCTAGGCGACCTCTGCAAAAAGTGTTAAACAATAGTGATTAAAATTTGTTGGGCTAAAAAACAAAGTTTTAAAAAATAAGAAAAAAAGAAATTAATTCTTTAATCGTGTGCGTGTGGATTACCACTACCAGTCATTTTGACATATGTACCAGCTGCTTTCTCATGCCATTCCAAATTTGCAGGTTCAATTCTAATTGCTCCTGTAGGACAAATTTCCTGACATGCCATACAAATAGTACAATCATGTTCACGGATTGGTTGTGATTTATCAGTTGCATCTAATCTTTCGTTGTATTCAGTTTTTCCAGTTCCTTCGAAAACTTTACCAATTACATCTTTAGATGGAATATCTTGTTCTGTTCTATACCACTGGAATGTTTGAACTGGACATACACTCATGCATGAACCAGCTGCAATACAAGAATCCCAATCAACTGCGACTGTTGTACCGTGAATACCGAGAGGAACTTGTTCTTCTCCTCGTTCTTCATATGCTGCTTTTACATCATCATTTGAAAATGCTGCGCCTTCGGTATTTCCTTCACCCCAAATCCAGTGAAAGTTTTCACCATTTCCATGGCTAGTTTTTCCGACTGGTTTTTTGTCGTGAAAATAATCTTCGGGTATTACTAATTCTACCATATGATTGGATTATTCAAATATTATTTAAAGTTAGACAAAATTAGTTTAGACTAAATTATTATTGTTCTCAGTCAATATGAATATTTTGTATACAATGTTTGTAAAAATAATAAAAAGAAACTAAATTTTAATCATGTGCATGTGGATTACCACTACCAGTCATTTTGACAAATGTGCCGGCAGCTTTCTCATGTGCTTCCAAATTTGATTGATCAACTTTGATAGCCTGTGGAGGGCAAACAGATACGCATGCCATACACCAAATGCAATCATGTTCTCGAATTGAATCTGCTTTGTCAGTTAAATCTTTTCTTCCCTCTTTTTCAGAACTTCCAGTACCATCAAAAGTTGCATTTATTGCTTCACTATTTGGAATGTCTTTTTCAGTTCTGTACCATTGAAATACTTGAACTGGACATGCTTCAATACATGCACCATCTGCAACACAAGAATCCCAGTCAACTGCAACCATTGTACCGCTAACACCTAGTGGAACTTGTTTTTCTCCACGAGCTGCATAAGCTGCTACAACATCTGCATCTGCAAATGCTTCGGCTTGTGAACCATCAGTATTTTTTGTTTTACCAGGACCCCAAACCCAGTGAAAGTTTTCACCGTCTGAGTGACTAATTTTTCCAGTTGGTTTCAAACCTTCTGGGAAATTTTCTGCTATTGGCATAAGTCAATACAATTTAGATATTATTTAAAGCTAAATAAAATTAGTCTAGACTAAATTTTGCTATAAAATATTTATGCTCAAATACACTACAAAATTTCCTTACGTTCATATCGTTTAAAAATTAAATATAAAAAATGGATATTTTCAAATATGATGTTTACCGAGGACCGAACATCGGAATTTACATTAATACAAATGATGATTTTATTTTACTTCCAATGGGTTTTGCTCAAAATAAAGCGGAAAAGCTTGGGGAATATTTGAAAGGTAAAATTTTATATTCTTCCATTGCAAATACTCGTCTTTTAGGAGCATTAATGGTTATGAATAACAATGGAATTTTACTTCCAAAAACTGCTTACATGGATGAATATGAATTTTTAAAAAAAGAAACTAAAATGGAAATTGGAGTATTAGATTCAAAATACACTGCACTTGGAAATGTCATATGTGCAAATGATAAAGGAGCTATTGTATCACCGTGGTTATCAAAAGAAGATTGTCATACCATAGAACAAGTTTTAGGAGTAGAAGTAATGCAAAAAAGAATTGCCGGATTTAATCAAACAGGTGCAGTGATGGTTGCAAATAATTCAGGTGCAGCAATACATCTTGATACTGACGAGGAGGATATGAAAATATTTAGTGATATTATGGGAGTAAAAATTGAAAAGACTAGCATCAATAACGGTATTCCATATGTTATGTCTGGAATATTGGTAAATAATCACACAGTGGTAGTTGGATCTATGACCAGTGGTTCAGAAATTATGATGTTGACTAGTGCTTTTCTAAATTAAAAGAGTAGTTGGATCATCTGTAAGCTTTTCAATATCTATTTTTACTTCAGTACCATTTTCCATGTTTCTCAATACAACTTTACTTTGTTCTAATTCTTTTGGAGCTACAATAATACAATATTTCGATTCAGATGATTGTTCCATTTGTTTTTTAAGATTTTTTCCAGATAGATCAATGTCTGTAGGAATATTATTTAATCTAAGTAAAGAAGCAATACTCATTGCAACTTTTTGCATTTCTTCATTAATGTATAAAACTGAAATTCGGATTTGTTTTACTTCTTTGATAATTCCCTGTTCATGCATAGTAAGTAATATTCTTTCTACACCTCCAGCAACACCTGTAGCTCCAATATCATCTCGTCCAAATGCTTTAGTTAGTGAATCATATCTACCACCACCAGCTAAAGCACCAAGTGTTGAATTTTTATCAAATACCTCAAATACAATTCCAGAGTAATAATCTAATCCTCTGACGATACCAAAATTTATACGTACATTTGTAATTCCACGATTTTCTAATGAATCCAGTAATTGCTTTAATTCATTCCAGGATTTCAATTTGGATGTATCAAATTTTGATTCTACTTCAGATATGCTTCCTTTAATTTGTGAAAAATCAATAATTTTTTCTAGTTTTGTAATATCATATCGATCCTTAAATTCATCAATAATTTCGTGTTTTGATTTTTTTTGTATTTTATCAATCGCCCTTAACATATCTCCAACTAAATTGAAATCTTCTGAATCAAATGTTTGTTGAATAAATGATTCAACTAAATTTCTGTGATTGATATCTATGGTGATATTTTTTAAAAATAATGAATCAAAAAGACGAGATGTGAATTCAATGATTTCAGATTCCGATTCTATTCCAGGTTTTCCGTAAATTTCTATATCCCATTGATGAAAATATCTATATCGTCCTTTTTGTGGTTCATCATATCTGAATACACCTCCAAATGCCGAAATTTTTGATGGAAGTCTCATTGATTTTTGTGAAGAAGCATATCGGGTTAATCCAACTGTAAAATCGAATCGTAATGCTACTTCTCTATCTCCCTTATCTTTAAAATAATAAATTTCATCTCTAATTGCAGGTCCAGATTTTGTCTCTAAGACAGATAAAAGCTCAATTGGGGATGGATCCATGAATGAAAATCCATATAAATTTGATAATTTTTTAAAATGATTTCTAATATGTTCTATGTTGAAATTCTCTTGTGATTCAAAATCTTTCATTCCACGAGGTAATTCCAAGATAAGTTTGTTGTAAACAGTATAGATTTAGATTTTGCTATGATAGAAAATTAGACAGTTTTATCTCAATAATAGCAAATATGATAAATAAATCTAAATTAAATTTGTAGAGACAAAAATCAGTATAGAATAATGTGAAAATTATTTCAATTATACAAATTATAGATTAAAGCTAAACATAGATTAAAACTAATTTAATAAATTGTGTTTGTAATAAAATTAATGATTATATTAACTGGTAGTAATTTATTAACTCAAAATATTTTAAAATTAAATTTATGAATGCTTTATATTATAATATCAATCAAGAGATGTAACATAAGGAAGATTTCATTTCAATTAATCGCAAATTCCTTGACAAGTCATTTTCCTTATGTTATATGATTAAATAATTTTTAATAAATTAAATAATAAAGATTTTATTTTTTATCTAATTCACTAGAGAGTATAAATTAGAACCATCTAAATTAATAATTAGTAATAATTTAAAAGATAATTGAGTTATAAAATGTTAGATCATGCAACTGATGCATTTATTGAAGTAACTGCAAAAGATCTCAAAGAAGCATTTTTAATTACAGCAAACGCTGTAATTAATCTCACATTAGATCAACATAAAGTAGAAGAAAAAAATGAAAAAAAAATCACAGCTAAAGGTAAAGATCTTAGATATCTTTTATTTAATTGGATAGAAGAAGTAACTTTTGTTTTAATTACAGAAGGATTTGCCATAAAAAGAATAGAATTAGAAATTGAGGAAAATGAAGATTTTAAAATTAGTGCCAAAGCTTATGGAGAAGATCTTAATTTCTTAAAACATAATTTTAAAGTTGAAATTAAGGCACCGACATTTTATGAGATGAAAATTGAACAAAAAGATGGAGTTTTCATGAGATTTTTACTTGATCTCTAAATTTATGAAAGTTAAGTAAATAATAAAAACCATATATTTTTCAATAAATTAATTTATAATAAGAATTATTTCATACACAACTAAATATTTTTAATTCATAAAAATATATTTTTAAAAATTATATGAAAAATATGTTTATTTTAAAATAAGTTAGCATTATTTAATTAATTTAATAAAATAAAAACACCTAAGTTTTTAATCCCAATCAATATTAAGATAATATGGATAAATTAAGTAAAAATCTTAGAATTTGTGGGGATTGTGGAATTGTTTACGCATCTGTGAGTTTAACAAAATACATCGATAGTTGTCCCATGTGTAATTGTAAAAGATATGAATCAATTCCAATAAAAACAGATATGGTTGAAAATTAATTTATAAAAAAAGTATAATATAAAAATTATTTAAAAAAATCAAACATAGATTTTTTAATTGAATCAAATATCAATAATTATTGTCAGATGATCCTGAAATTGAAAAAATAAAACAAAAGAAACTTGAAGAAATGATTAAACAGCAAAATTTATCTCAAACACAATCAAAAATTTTAGAATTAAACGATACAAATTTTACTCAATCAATTTCTTTAAACAATCCAACGCTAGTTGATTTCTGGGCAGATTGGTGCGGTCCATGTAAAATGATGCATCCCATATTTGAAAGCCTTTCAAAAGCATATCAAAAAATACAATTTGCCAGGGTAAATGTAGATCAAAATCAAAATATTGCAATGAGATTTGCAGTTCAATCAATTCCAATGTTTATTATGTTCAAATCAGGACAAATTGTTGATAAAATGATGGGAGCTGTTGGTGCTCCTGGAATACATATGATTTGTAAAAAATATTCTAATTAATAACCGTAAGATGCATCTTTATTTCGTTGAATTTCAACAATCTTACGTAAAATATCCTGTTCATCTGAACTTAATTTGTGCATGAATCGAGCAAGAAGTTTTTTGGTTTCATGTGAAGAAGGAAATGTGTAAAATATTTCTTCTTCAAAAATCTGTCTACCAATTGTAACATCTTGAACAGAACATGCTACCTCTTGCCCGGTTTTAGCAGAAGTCACGGTTTTACCATCAAGTTGAAGTTGATGAACTAAACCGATTCTCCGGCCATCCTTGTTCATAAGTGGAACTTTTTGTTTTAGCGTTCCAACATCTATTCTAATTCCAAATACTGCGGGATTATTATTTCTAAAAACATACCCTTTGAGAAATGTAAATTTTGATATTGGTGTTATTTCTGCAAATATAGCATCTTCTTCATTTGCAGTATCTTCACTTACCCAAGCATTGTAATTATCAATTAAACTGTAAATTATTTTGTTTTCAAAAATTTTAATATGGCTATTTTCTGATTCGTCTTTTGCATCAGGAAGTATTTTGACATTAAATGCTAAAACTACTCCTAAATGTCGATCATTTTCCTTTATGGCTTTAGATTCAATTATGTCTCGACGATTAACTGGTCCAATATCAGCTTTAGATATTGGTACTTGAGAGCGTCGCAACATCTCCACTACAGCTTCAAGTGATCCTATAGTATCACATTTTAAAACAACACCATTTGTCTCTGTATCAATAAATACAGATTTCATTTCAGATTCAATTAATTTGGTATATTTTTCTATATCAGATTCATTGGATACAACATAAAGAGTACTACCGGGTAAAACACCTTCAAGATCAGGTGAAGCAATTTTGAGTCCTGCAGCTGCACTAACATTTGATACAGGTTTGAATTTATCTCTAGGATCTCTCATTTCATCAAGTGGTTTTGGTAAAAGAATAGCTTTAGGTTTTGTTACAATAACTGAATCTCTTTTTGCTACAACTATACTGTCACCTTTTTTGATGCTACCATCAATCAAAATTATGTTAGCTGTATGACCTAAACCGATCTCATCATTCACTTCAAGTACAATACCTCGTGATTCTTTTTCTTTTTGTTCTAATCTTTTTTGTAAGTATTGTTGTGTTAAACCAACTAGTACTGCAAGTAATTCAGGTATACCAACTCCAGATCTTGCAGAAATAGGCACAATTGCAATTTCAGTTTTAAAATCTTTAACTCTATAAAATGCTTCAGATTGATATCCCAGAATAGATAGTGTTCCTACAACATCGTAAATTTTTTGATCAAGATCAGTCTGAATAAAAGGATCTTGCTCTTTAATTGCTTGTGTAATAAATTTAGTTTCAGATTTTCTCCATCCAGATATTTGATCACATTTGTTTAGTGCAACTACAAATGGAACTTTTCTACTCTGTAAAATTTTTAAACTTTCATTTGTTTGTGGTTGAAATCCTCTATTAACATCAACTACCAGTATAGCAATATCAGCAGCAGATCCACCTCTTGCTCTAAGATTTGTAAAGATTTCATGACCAGGTGTGTCAATTACCAAAATTCCTGGAACTTGATTTTCAGATTCTTGTAATTTTTTATATAATTGACCACATGTTTCTTTGATTGTTTCAGTTGGAAGAAAACTTGCACCTATATGTTGAGTGATGCCGCCAGCTTCTCTACCTTGAACACCAGTTCCTCGAATTCTATCTAAAAGAGATGTTTTACCAGAGTCTACGTGACCTAAAACTACCACAATTGGTTGACGAATTTCCATTCAAATCACTCAAATGCTACCCTCGATTCATGATCAAAACTTTCCTGTGAATCAGATGCATGAATGATATTATCACTAAATCCTAATCCAAAATCTCCCCGAATTGAACCTGGTACTGCCTCAAATGATTTTGTTGCTCCAATCATAATTCGTGTAGTTGCAATTGCATTATTTCCCTCAATTATTGCTACAACCACTGGACCTGATGTGATAAATGATGTAAGCTCACCAAAGAAAGGTTTGTCCTTATGGACTCCATAAAAATTTTCAGATTGTTTTTGTGAAAAAGTAAACATCTTTAATTTTAAAAGTGTGAATCCCTTTCTTTCGAATCGTGCAATGATTTCGCCAGTAAGTTTTCTAGATACAGCATCAGGTTTAACAATAAAAAGAGTTTGTTGAGTCAATTTTATTTCTTGTGTTGAATTCCGCCTTTAACATATTTTTTGGTCCATTTTAATTTTCTTGGATCACGTTTTAGTTCTAGGGCATTTTTTTTACATTTTGCTGAACAAAACCATAAAACAGTACCATCATTTTTTGCAAGCATTGTACCTGAACCTTTTGGAACAGGTCTAGCACAGAAACTGCATGGTTTTACTAAAAGACTCATCTATTTCACCTAATGAATTTTCTTTGCTTCTCTTTCTGTTTCTCTTAACATAAGAATTTCACCAATTCTAACAGAACCTTTTACATTTCTTGTTAAAATTCTACCTTTGTCTTTTCCAGATAGAACTTTAACTCTAACTTGAATAACTTCACCGGCAATACCAGTTCTTCCAACAATTTGAATAATTTCAGATTGAGTTACGTCATCTACTATAGTGCTCATTTAGTACTCTTTCCATCTTTAATTTTAGCAATCGCTGATACAATTTGATCAACTATGTGTTGTGCATCACCAGCATCTAAAATTGCTGCAGCGGCAGAAGTAATATCAATGCCTAAAGATTTACCTAATTCTGATTTACTTGGAACAAATGCATATGCAGCACCCTGTTCTTCACATAGAATTGGAATATGAGCTACTACCTCTGGTGGTTCTACATCTTCGGCGATAATAATTAATTTACTTGTTCCTCTTTCAATTGCTTTTGTGGCTTCGTTAGTTCCTCTTTTAACTTTACCACTTGTAGTTGCAACTCTAACAGCCTCTAATATAGGACTTACAAGTTCTTCAGGTGTTTCAAATTTTACATAATAAGGCTTACCCATACTATTCACCCTTTAGATTCTCCATTTCAATTATTCTCAGGATTGGTTTTAAAAGTGTTATCGGAAATGACCGATTTGACTTTTTCAATGTATTTTATCATTAAACTGTCTAATTTTTCTTGATTTTCAGCTTCGCCATATATTCTAATTATAGATTCAGTTCCACTAGATCTAATCATTATCCAGTTTTTAGAATTAATTGTAATTTTGATTCCATCGGTAGTATTAGAATTAGGAAATTCATTCTGTAATAATTGGATTATTTTTATATGATCTTCTTTAGAACACACAACTTTATCTTTTGTTGTAAAAGAGGGTAAAAAATCAGAAGCTTCTTCAGATAGTGTTTTTTTAGAGGTGGCTAAAAATTCAAGCATTAGTGCTAACGTCATACAGCCATCTCTTACTTGATTATGTTTTCCATACATGAATCCACCATTTTCTTCAAAACCAATTAATGCGTTTGTTGATAACATTTTTCGTGATACTTCCACACTGCCAACTTTAGTTCGTATAACTTTTGAATTAAATTCATTTGCAACAAGTTCTATACTTGAACTAGAGTTTAAACAAGTAACAATTATAGAATTCAGATTTTTTTGTAAGATAAATTTTGTAAGAACTAATGCAGACTTGTCACCAGTAAGAATATCTCCATGATTATCACAGAAAATACTTCGATCACCATCACCATCAAATGCAATTCCAAAATCTGCATTATTTTCTTGAACTTTTTTGGAAAGTTCTAAAAGATTTTGTGGTGTTGGTTCAGAACCTCGTCCTGGAAATAAACCATCAATTTTTTCATTAATTAAAAATATTTGACATCCAACTAATTTACAAAATAAAGGAGCTGTTACTGCTTGTACACCATTTCCTAAATCTAAAACAACTTTGAGATTTTTTGATTTAATAATGTGTGAATTAATTTGAGAAGTTATTCCTTCAACATAAACATCAATCGCTCTATTGTCTATTCCTGTAATACCAAATTTTGAAGTATTTTTAATCCATTCTTTTTTTAGAAAAATATCTTCAACTATAATTTCATCTTCTCGTGAAATTTCTACACCGTCATTTCCACAGGGTTTAATTCCATTATATTCTGGTGGATTATGTGATGCAGTGATCATGATTCCACCACTGTAATCAAGTTTCTTTACAGCAAATTCAAGACATGGTGTTGGAACAAGTCCTGCGATATTACAATCAAATCCAACAGAATTTAGTGCAGCGCATACAATTTTTAAAATGATGGGACTGGATTCCCTACCGTCATATCCAACTAAAATTGGACCTTTTTTAAAATATGTAGCAATTGACAAAGTCATATCATGAACAAATTCTAACGAGAAATTTTCAGGAAAGACCCCACGTATGCCATTAGTACCAAAAAATTTTGCCACGATTCACTTCAAGAATAGATAAATTTGTGTTTAATGGTACGTCCGATGCGGGAGTCGCCCAGCCTGGTCAAAGGCGTAGGGCTTAGGACCCTATCTCTTAGGAGTTCGTGGGTTCAAATCCCACCTCCCGCATTAATTATAAATTTCTGTGAATGATTAATAATGAGAAAATAGTGAACAAAAAAGTTATGAAAAAGACAATAATCGGAATCACAGTTGTTGGAAAAGATAGAGAGGGAATAGTGGCGTCATTTACTAATTTTGTATTTCAAAATGGTGGAAACATAGAAAAAGTAAATCAAAATGTTATCAAAGGTCTATTCGGAATGTATCTTGAAGCATCTTTTACAGATATAATAAATGTAAAAAAATTTGATTCTGGAATTCAAATTTTATCTAAAAAAGAAAAAATGGATGTAAATACACATCATGAAACAAATTTAGAAAAAAATATTGGGGTGTTTGTTACTAAAGAGCCTCTTTGTATAGAAACAATACTTGATGCTACAAAAAAGAAATTATTGAATGGAAAAATTTCTGTCATTATAGGAACTGAAAAAACTTTAGAAAATATAGCAAAAAAAGTAAAAATACCATTTATTCTAATAGAAGAATCTAATCAAGATAAAGCTGAAGAAGAAATAATAAAAGTTTGTAAAAAATATGAAATAGATTTAATTGTACTTGCAAGATATATGAAAATTCTCAGTCCAAATTTTGTATGGAGGTATCCAAATAGAATTATAAACATTCATCCATCATTACTACCTGCATTTCCAGGTGCAGTAGCATATGCACAAGCTTATGAAAGAGGAACAAAAATTGTTGGTGTTACATCTCACTATGTAACTGAAAACTTAGATCAGGGACCAATAATTTTACAGGATTCTTTTAAAGTTGATCCAAATGATACTTTAGAACAAATTAAATCAAAAGGTCAAAAATTAGAGGCAGATACTTTACTAAAAGCAATAAAAATGCACCTAGAAAACAAACTTGAAGTTAGGTGGAGAAAAGTTCATATAAAATCTAAATCAATAAAATGACAGAAATTAGATTTCAATTAGATCCTAATTTAAGAAAAAAAATAAAAAATAAAAAACAAATTGCAATAATTCCCATAGGATCAATAGAACAACATGGACCACATTTACCAATCTCAACAGATTCAGATATTGTTACTGAAATAGCAAAACAATTAGCAATAAAAAAAAATTTTTTACTTTTACCTACATTAACATATGGAGTATCATTTGAGCATACGCCTTTTTTTAATTTAAGTTTAAAAGAATCAACTTTGCGTAATGTTGTAATTGAATTATGTATGTCACTACTTACAAATAATATAAAAACCGTTTTTATCATTAATGGACATTATGGAAATCTCAAGTCATTAAAAAATATAGATAAAAAATTACAAAAACTATCAAAAAATAAGCTTAAAGTTTTTCCACTATCATATTGGCATTTTATGGAAAGAGATTTTGATCATGCAGGATTTGTAGAAACTTCACTTATGCTTTTAATTTCAAAAAATATCAAAATGACATTAGCAAAAAAAGGACTTGTGACAGATGGTATGAAACAGCATGAAATTAAAAATTTAGGACTATTGGCAGCAAAGTCATTTCCAAAAGTCACTAAAAATGGAATATGGGGAGATCCAAGAAATGCAACTAAAAACGAGGGACGAGTGATTTTAGATGAAATCATGAAAAAGATTGAAAAAAAGTGTCAAACTTGTCTTACTGGGCATAGTTCAAATTTACACCAATGAAATTTTAATATAATCCCTCAATATGATAGCCAATAAGTGAAATAGATGTCCGTTGATATGGCTGTAAAAGTACTGGATGAGAGTATCAATCAAATTGTATTGATCAAACTCAAAGGTGGCAAAACAATTAGAGGAAATTTACTCGGTTTTGATCAGCATATGAACTTGCTACTTGATTCATCAGAGGAAATTCCTATTGATGGTAATTCAAAAAGCCTAGGCACCATCGTCGTTAGAGGAGACAATGTTGTCATGATATCTCCTCCCCCAACAGCAAATTAGGTGATTTGAGATGACAAGAGGCACTACTTCTATGGGTGGATTTACCAAGAAAAAAGTTCACATAAGATGTAGAAGATGTGGCAACAATGCATTTCATAAACGTCATCATCAATGTGCAAGCTGTGGTTTTCCAGAAGCTAAACGCAGAAAGTATTCCTGGATTAAATGGTATACATAGATGCAAGAGATTGTAATTATTCTTAGTTCAATAGCAGGTATTGCTACAGCAGCTGCTGCAAGAAAAATGCCAAGAAATAAAACTCAATTATTAACTCTTGGCGCAAGTTCACATATCAAAAGTCAAATTAATTCTTTAAAAATTGAAAAAGATATTCTCACAAAAACAATTTCCAGATTATATCAAAAAGATTCAGATTTTCCAAAGATTCAGCGGGATAAATTATTGTTAAAGTATCAACACCAATTAGGAATTGTATTATCAAGATTAGAAAAACTAGAGGATGCAAGTAATCATCCAGATTTAGGTCCAATTGGAGATGGATTAATCACACTAATGGATCAAAAACTATCAAAATTAGATGATAGATTGTTTGAGTTGTCATCAAAGATTGCAACTGTGAATGTATCAATTCCAGAAACAAAAAAAGAAGAGTCATCAAATATTACACCAGATATAAAATTAAGTACAAAAATATTTAATTTTGAAAAACTAAAAGATATCAAATTAGACCCAATAGTAATTCCACAAGCAAGTATAAGACAATCATTTGAATTAACTACATTAACCAAATTTTCAAATAAGGAACCAAAATTTGAAATATTTGAAAAACTAATTGAACCAAAAGAGCAAATCATACAAGAAATAATTCAGTCAAATGTAACAAGAGAAATAATCCAACCTAAAATTGAAGATAAAGTTGAAATTATACAGCAACTGATTGCAAGCCCTGAAATTAAATTTGAAGTAAAGCCAGATATCAATAAAGAAATTGCAAAAATATCTGAACATAAAGCCCTTCCAGAACCAAAAAAATTAAATCAAAATATAACTCTAGAAGATTCTTTTGATGAAGATGATTCAGAAGACTTGGATAAGATAAAAAGAGAAATCATGAAAGTTCTTTCCAAGATTGAGCAAGCAGAGGTAGAATAAATTGTCTTTCGATGATGCCATAGAGGCATTGTCAACAGATGCATTAAAATTTGTTAAAGATGGTTTTATAATTGGTCTTGGTAGTGGAAGAGCATCTACAGCTCTTGTAAAATCTCTTGCATTATTAATCAAAACAAAAAATTACAAAATAACAGGAGTTCCCACATCCTTACAAATTAAAATGATTGCAGAAAAATTAGGTATTCCATTAATTGAGGCTGATCAAGTTGATCATATTGATATTGTCTTTGATGGTGCTGATCAGATTGATTCTCAAAGATTTGTAATTAAAGGAGGAGGAGGAGCTCTTTTGCGAGAAAATATTTTGTTTAGTTTAGCTAAAAAAGTAATAATTATGGCAGATAAATCAAAATTCGTAAAAAATTTTACTAGAACAGTGCCAGTTGAAGTTCATCCACTTGCAAGAAATACAGTAACAAACGCAATTAACAAATTAGGAGGAAATACAGAATTACGTTTACTGGATAAAGGATATCCATTCTTTACAGAAAATGGAAATATTATTTTAGATTGTGATTTTGGAATAATAAAAAATCCAAAACCACTTTCCCAAAAAATCAAACAAATTACAGGAGTAATGGAATCAGGAATATTTATTAAAAAACCAGATATCATCTACAAGGCTAATACAGGCGGCAAATTTGATATAATTTGAAAATTTATTCATCGTCCGATATTAACCAAGATATGCCTCTTACTTCTTCCCATTCAAGTTTTGACTCAGTATTATTTTCCAATATACGTAATAGTAAATAGTAGTTTAAAAGAACCACGAATAATTTGTTCAGATCAATAATCTATAGAATATTCAAATTTATTAAAAAAAATTAAATATCATACAATAATTATTCAATGGAACGTTCAATCAATTTTCCATGTCCTAGTTTACCGACAACTTGAAAATCTTCAGATACTAGATGTCCTCTTACAATTGTTTTAACAGGCCATCCCTTTAATGACATTCCCTCATATACGATATAATCAGAAAATCCACCAAACAATTCAGAAGATACTTTATTTTCTTTTTTCAAATCTATCATGGTAATATCAGCATCTGCATCTTTAGCCAGCGTTCCTTTTTTTGGGTACATTCCAAATATTTGAGCAGCGTTAGTACTAGTAAATCGTACAAATTGTTCAAGTGAAATTCTATTTTTATTTACACCCTCACTTAACAAAATTGGTATTGCAGTACCTATGCCTGGAAATCCAGCAAGAGCTTCCCAAACATCAGTACCACCAAGTTTTAGTTTGATTTGATTTGCAACATGATCGGTTCCGATTGTATCGATAAAATTATTGGAAAGTGCATTCCATACTGCAGTATTATCTTGCATTGTTCTAATAGGAGGCATGACTTTGGCAAGATATCCTTGTTGATTTTCATATGATAGTGTAAGATAATGAGGACATGTTTCAACAAAAATTTTAGTTCCAAATTTTCGCTCTATCTTAATTTGATCTAATGCTTTTTGAGAGCCAATATGAACAAAATAAATTGTACAACCATAATCTCTTCCTAACTTTGAAACTTTTTTTATTGCCTTTACTTCAAACTCAGGAGATCTACTTTCAGACCATGCAGAAAGTCCATCGCGTTTTTTTTCTTTAGCAGTTTTTATTCCACATGCACATGATTCATAATCTTCGGCATGAACTAGGACTGGACATTTAAGTAGCGCTGCAGTTTTTACAATTTCTTCTACAAGTTTATCATCTACATTTACAGTTGTTTCAGATAAAGTGTTAGAGTATGGAGACATATCCATATAGACATGACCTATATCACCACCAAGATTCATGTAAATTTTAAATGAAGTTATACCTTTTTCAATACAATAAGGCATTTCACTGATTTGTTGTGGAGTAAAAATTGATGCATGTATGGAATAATCAATATAATGATTTTTTGATGCCGCCTCTAATTGATCTGGTAATGAAATTTTAAATGAATTTTTCAATCGTAACATTCTCATCATAGTTGTTATTCCTCCAATGGCAGCTGCGTGTGATTCTGTTTTTGCGGACTGATCAATTGGGGAATACACACCATAGTGAACATGTGTGTCTATTGGTCCAGGTACGGATATAAGACCAGTTCCATTAATTTTATGATCACATGATGGAATATCATTTGTATAACCGATAATTTTTCCCTCATCGATAATTATATTTTTGTCAAGCATACCTTGAGGTAAAATTATGTGTGAATTTGTGATTACTGTATCATATGTCATCAAAAATTATTTATTTCTTTCATGCTATTATGCGTTGAGATAGTATTTTTAATAAAATTACACAAAAACATTTACAAAAATATAGAATAAAGTTAATTAGTTCCAAAATATAATTTTTTTATGAAATCGTTACTTTTCATTTGCTTTATTATTTTTATTGTAATTACAATAATTCCAGATACATTTGCAAGTCATGTCAATAATTCTGAAGAATTAGTACTACCGGATATTATTGATAAAAACTATGTAGTTCAACAATTTAATGTAGAAGGTATTCCAAATGGTCCAACTACAATGACTTTTCTTAAAGATGACATTTTGGTATTACAAAGATATGATGGAATAGTTAGACTAGTAAGAAATGGAAATTTACAACCAGAATCTGTTTTGGATGTATCTGTTGCAAAAGATGGTGAAAGAGGAATGTTAGGAATTACATCTAATGGATCTCAAGTCTATATTTATTTTACAGCAGCTGATGTTGATGCAGGTAAAGCAATTGAAAATAGAATTTACAGGTATGATTGGAACGGGGAAAAATTAGTAAATCCAGTATTGCTCAAAACATTACCAAGTGATAATTTTTATCATAATGGTGGTGCTATGACTACTTTTAATGGACAGACATATGCTGTGATTGGAGATAATGGAAATTATGGCAGATTACAAAATAAGAATGAAGATTGGAAAAATGATACTAGTGTAATTCTTAGAATAGATCCACCAGGAACATATTATGCAATAGGAATTAGAAACAGTTTTGGAATAACAGTAGACCCAAAAACTGGAAATCTTTGGGACACTGAAAATGGTGATGATATATATGATGAAATCAATATGGTACCAGAAAACTTCAACAGTGGTTGGATGGAAATATCAGGAATTACTAAAAATCAAACACTAATTGATTCATTGCCGAAATATGGAAATTTTGTATACAGTAATCCAGAATTTACATGGGAAAAAACCGTATGTCCAACAGGTATTGCTTTTAGTACATCGGAAAAATTTGCTCAAACAGATAAAGTGTTTGTTGGGGATTGCAATAATGGAAATATCTATCGCTTTAATTTAAATGAAGAAAGAACAAAACTTATTTTTAATACAGCTGATCTACAAGATAATACATTAAACATTGGTGATTCAAATAAAGAAATTTTATTTGGAACTGGTTTTGGAGTGATTACAGATATTGAAGAAGGACCTGATGGTTTTTTATACATAGTATCGTTATCTAATGGAAAAATATACAGAATAGTTCCAAAAGAATTTGCAGATAATATAGCTCAATCAAATGGTGGAGGTTGTCTAATAGCTACTGCAACATATGGAACAGAATTATCTACACAAGTACAGCAATTACGAGAGTTACGTGATAATTATCTATTACAAACGGAATCTGGAAAATCTTTCATGGATGGTTTCAATCAATTCTATTATTCGTTTAGTCCAACTATAGCAGATTGGGAACGAGAGAATCATATCTTTAAAGAAATGGTAAAAATTACATTAACCCCTATGATTGGTTCACTTTCTATTTTGAATTATGTAGATATTGATTCAGAAATTTCAGTACTAGTATATGGAATTTCTTTAATTTCGCTTAATGTAGGAATGTATTTCATGATTCCTGCCATCATTATTGTACAAATAAAAAAGAAAATATGAATTCTGGTTCAAATTAAGTATAATTATAATTTTTAGAATTAGAAGTTTCATTAGAAAATGAATAAAAACACAGTATGAAGTTCTAAGATGGGGCCGGTGGTTTAGTGGTATAATGCCTCGTTCGCAACGAGGATGTCGGGGGTTCGATTCCCCCCCGGTCCATTAATAATTTTTCCAGAAACTATTATACATAAACAAAGATTCTAAAATTTTATGAAAGTGTTTGATGGAAAAAAAGCTGCGCAAGATTATATGTCTAAACATACTCTTGCATTTTCAACTCCAGAACTAACTCTTATGAGATTTGCATTTTGGTTAGGAGACACTGTGCCAGATCCTGAAAACAAAGATAATTCACTTCCAAGAATGCTGACTTTTATGATAGACCAAGATTTTGCACCAATTCTAATTGATGATGATAAATATGAGCCATCAGGAGCTGTAAAAAGTTCAAACGTTTATGGAAACATATTTTCAGAAACTGCTGTAGATGGAAGATTTTGTCCTGAATGTGGTACATCACTATCAAAGACAGCAAAATTTTGTCCTGAATGTGGTACAACATATGATTAAATTTAAAAATATTTTTTAATTTTATGCTTTATTACCACATTTTGTACAGAATTTTGCATTTGGTCTTAATGATGAACCACAAGAGGTACATCCAGTTCCATCAGAAACAATAGTTCTTCTTGGCATGAGAGATGGATCTGGTGATGGTAAAGTTCCTACATCACCAAATGCTTGTTGTGCAGATACAATACCAGGAGGACCGCCAACTGGATTTTGTGCAGTGCCAGATCTTGCAGTCATTCCCATTCCACCAACCATTCCAGGTTGACCCATACCAGGCATAAGACCTGGTGATTGTGTATTACCGGAATTAGAACCTCGTGATTTTTTTAATTCAAAAATAACTTTGATTGCTAGAAATTCTAATGCAGAATAAGCTACTACGTAATCTCCCAATTTTTGAAAGAACTCTTTGTCAGTCAATAGGCCTTTTTTGTACATGTTATTGGTGTCAAGAAATGATTCATAGTATCCCTGAGAATCATCAAACAAACTTTGTAATTTATCAAATAACATATTCAATGTGTCTACTTCACCAAATGACATATCGATGCTTTACTTTTGGAATATTAATTACTTTAGGATCAAAAAATAGAAAAATGTGTAATGATTTATGCTTGTAATGCTCTATCAATCATATTTTGGTATGATTCTTTTGATGCTGCACCGACTTGTTGACTAATTATTTCACCTTTATTGATGATAATCAAGGTTGGAATGCTAAAGACATTATATTTTGATGCTAGTTCATTAGCTTCATCTACATTGACTTTAACAAATTTTACTTTTCCCTGATAATCATTTGCAAGTTCTTCTACTACAGGACCTACCATCCTACATGGACCACACCATTGAGCCCAAAAATCAACAAATACTGGTATATCAGAGTTGATGACATCAACTTCCCAAGATTTTGCATCTGAAATTTCTGTTATTCCCATAATAATGCAATTTATTGAACATACCTAAATATGTTCACTAAAATTAACGCTGGTTTTTTATTCAAAATAAAATTAAGAAAAGAGATTTGCTAACATATACTTAAATGTCGTTTCAGTAAAAAGTATGTATGAGTGCTGAACTTAGACTTAAAAAATTACGAGGATCTGGAGGCTATGTAATGGCAACTGTGAATGATCAACAGCAAATGAAAGGAAATCTAGGAGGTCCGGATTTATTTTTAGCACCAATTGGTAGATTAGATTCTCAAAAAATTACTAAATATTTTTGTAATACATGTGAAAAGGAATTTGAAGGTACTCCAAAAATTGAATATGAAAATCCAAATGAAGAAGTTGCAGAAAATTTAGTTCTTGCAGAAAAAGGCCAGTATATCTGTAATTCATGTAATGCAGTAATAGCTGAATATAGAGAATTTAAAAAACAAAATGAAACCGTTGGTGTTGGAGTTGCAAAACCAATTGAAACTACAACTCAAAGTATTCCATCCAAAATAATAGAACAAATTCAAATTAAACCAGAAATAAGCACACAGCCTACTACTGAAATTAGTTTAATTGAAGGATTGTCAGTATATGATGAAAGTGCAAGAAAGATTGGAATTGCAAAACAAGTTGGAATAGATTCTAATCAATTAGTAGTGTTAATAATTATAAAAAATGACGGTGTAGAAGCCAGTATTTTATGGAATAATATAAGAAAAGTGGGAGAAGTAATTCTCTTAGGAAACCCTACAGTCATACCAGAACGAATACAGCAAGGAAAATGCACAAGTTGTGGATTTTCAAATAAAGAAGGTTCTAAATTTTGTGAAGAATGTGGAAATAAAATACAATAACAATGCATTAATTTAAGAAATCAAAAGGCAGAGAATATAGTTGAATAAAAAATCTATGTCAAAAGGAATAATCAAAGATATTCTAATTGTAGCTATAGGAGTGCTTGCCATTTGGATTGGTTTACAAGTTGCATTTGGCACACAAAATCCATTTTATGTTGTAGCAAGTGGAAGTATGATCCCAGTTTTACAAGTATATGATGTATTAATCGTTCAAGGACATGAACCATTTGAAGATATTAAAGTTGGAGATGTTATTGTTTTTAACCGTCCATCAGGACAAGACAGAGTAATTGTGCATAGAGTTGCGTCAATTATTAATGATGATCCTAAAATAATTAGAACACAAGGTGATGCAAATCCAGCTTCAATTCCGGGAACTGATTTTCCAATTACTAAAGAAGAATATATCGGTAAGGTTGCATATGTAATTCCACAGATTGGGTATGTCACTCAAATATTAAAACCGCCAATGAATTATATCATAATTGTAATTGTAGTAGGAATAATGATAGTAAAACAAATATCCAAAAAGAAAAATGATAAAGGATTGAATATCAATGATCTATTTACTAAAAATAATTCCGAACAAACTGAAAATCATTTTTCTGAGTTAGATACACTAGAAAAAGATAAAGAATATTCAACACATGTAGAAAGTAAACCTTTAGATGAAGATAATTCAAAAAATAATTCAGATAAAGAACAAAAATAATTTTCAAAAATTTAACACAGATATAAAATAATTAGATCTTTCATACAAATTCATTTCAAATAAACTATAAAAATAATATGAGATTAATCCATCAAGGCTTTTTTCATAAATAAATTCCTGAAGATAACGAAAGTAGCAAAATTTTAGTTTTAAAAGTATTATAAAATAGAATTATTAGTCTTAAAAACACGATTAAAATAATCAGAATTTTCATTTGGTTTTTCAATATCGTTTGTAATTCCAGCAAGCTTTTTTGCAAGATTCTTTTTGTATCCAATTTGCATTTGTTTCTGAATTTGAATTCTTTGTGCTTGTGGAGAACCGGCACCATGCATTGATTCAGTGAGATAACCAACAGCATTTCGTCCTAGTGTCATATTTTCAATAAGTCGTAGTATTCTTATTCTATTTTCAACACTTGTTCCCTTACGCCCTATAAGATATTTTTTAAGTAGTGGTCCTGCAATTGGATGGATGAAATCTTTTTCAGATGGTAATGTTACTACTAGTCCACCTGCAATATCTTGCGCAAGTCTACTAATTTCATATGGGAATCGGGTTACATTGTGTTTACAAACTTGAGCAAGCATATCATCATTAAGAAAAACACCGGACTTCATTTTGTGTGCTTGATATGAGGATGCAATTCCAGCTGCAAAAATAGTTTCATTAAGATGAGTCATTTCAGTGATTTTATCTTTAATATGAGATACGTTTGGTATTCCATTATAGTCAGCGATTGTAGCTGCTGCACCAATTAAGACATCACCTAATCCAGTTTTACATACATAACTACGTCTATGATAGCATGTAAAACGTTCAATTAACATTGATGCAAATTCATATTCACCATGCATGAATACTTTATCCCATGGAATGAATACTCGATCTAAAACAATTATAGCTTCTTGTCCACCATATTTTGCATTTCCAACATCAATAGTTCCTTCCTCCATACTTCTGGTGTCACATGATTGTCTACCATAGATGTAAGTCACACCTTTTTCATCTGCTGGAATTGCACCTACTATAGCCCAGTCTTTATCATTTTCAGTTAAGCGTACTGTAGGCATTAGGATAATCCAATGTGAATTAATGCAACCTGTTTGATGCGCTTTTGCACCTGAAACATAGATGCCTTTATCGTCTTTGGCAACTACTCTGGTAAACAAATCAGGATCATCTTGTTCTGCGGGTCCTTTACTTCTGTCTCCTTTCGGATCAGTCATGGCACCTCCAATTACAAGATTTTCTTTTTGAACCATTTTTACAAATTCTAAAAATCGTTTATGATAGTTTGTGTTATGTTTTTCATCAATTTCAAATGTAGTAGAATGTAATGCATTTAATGCATCCATTCCAACACATCTCTGAAAACAAGTACCTGTATTTTGTCCTAATTTTCTTTGCATTTTATTTTGTAAAACTAAATCTTGTGCACTTTCTGCAATATGTAAAAATCTATTAACTTTTAATCCAGTAATTGATGAATGTGCAGAGGCGAGTTCTTCTTCTCGTACAGCCAAGTCATATGTCTCTGCTACTGCATTAATTGATGGTCTAATCATTGGGTGATCTACTGGTTCTTTTACTAGTTCTCCAAAAAGGTAAATTTTGAGATCTCTTCCCCTTAGGCTTTGAATATAATCTTCGCCTGTTCTTATGGTTTTGAATTTCTCAACATTCGCCACATTGAGATTCATTCTAGGTTGTATAAATATTCTAAAACAGTATAAATAAAAATTTACGAATAAATTGTGATCAGAGTCCGATTCTAACATCAAGAATCTTGCAGCCCTTACCTTTCTCCATCACTAAAACAGGGTTCATATCAAGTTCCTTAATTTCCTTAAAGTCAGTAACTAATTGGGATAACCTCTGAATGCACTCAGAGAGTTTTGCAACATCAGATGGTTTTTCACCTCTGACTCCTTGAAGTATTTTTTGTGTTTTAATGGATACTATCATGTCGTCTGCTTCTTTATCAGTAACTGGTGCAAGTTTGAAGGTAACATCTTTGAGAACTTCAACGTATATTCCACCCATTCCAAGCATGATAACAGGACCAAATCCAGGTTCTAGTTTAGAACCTATAATCAATTCTTTACCACCTTTTACCATCTCAACAATAAGAACTCCCTTTATCTCGGCATTTTTGTTATATTTTTTGGCATTTGAAATAATTATCTTGAATGCTTCTTTAATTTCTGAATCATTTGTTAGATTAACTTTAACACCGCCAGCATCTGATTTGTGAATAATTTGTGGCGATGCAATCTTCATCACTACTGGATAACCTATTTGTTTCGCAATTTTTATGGCATCTGCTTCTGTTTTTGCAAGTGCACTTTTTGGTAATGGTAAACCATATGCTTTAAGAACTTCTTGTCCTTCTTCTTCCAAAAGATTTGGTCGTTTTTCTTTTTTGACTTTATCAAAAATTTTCTTTGCTTTTAGTTTGTCAACTTTAAATTCAGTGATTTTTCCTTCGGGTGTTTTAATCCAATTTGAAAATTTAAGCATTGCAGCAAGTGCTCTAATTGCTCCTTCTGCATATGTATAATATGGAACATCTCCTGAAGCTAGAATTTCCCTATTTGTAATTCCTTCATCTAATCCCATCAAGCTTGCGAGCATTGTCTTTTTGTATTTTTTTGACATTGCAACAATCACTTGTGCTAATTTATCATAGTTTAAAGTTCCAGAGGGAGTACACATTGAGATTACAGAGCCCACATTAGGATGTGTTAAGACGCGATCCAAAACATTACTGAATCTATTAAAATCAGCATCACCCACAATATCTACAGGATTACGAGAGCTTCCCCAAGGAGGTATTACAGCATCAATATTTGGACGAATGCTATCAATATTTGCCATTTTAATTCCAAGTTTGGAGCATGCGTCAGTTGAAATAATTGCAGGACCACCGGCATTTGATACAATTACAAGATCTCCACTTGTTGGAAGGGGTTGTTTTGAAAATGCAACTGCATAATCAAAGAGTTCTTCCATTGTATCAACACGAATTGCACCTGATTGTTTTAGCAAAGCATCATAGATTTCATCAGAGCCCATCAAAGCTCCAGTATGAGACATTGCAGCCTTTGCACCTTCAGGACTACGACCTGATTTGAGAACAATAATTGGTTTTTTGAGTTTTTTAGTAATATTTTTACAAACTTTGAGAAATTCCTGACCATCACCCATATCTTCAAGATACATTACGATTACTTTGGTTTGGTTGTGATTTGCTAGCATCTTGAGAATATCAACTTCGCTCATTGCAGCTTTGTTTCCCATACTAATTACTGCAGAAAATCCAATTCCTTGTGCACTAGCATCTTCAACTAGTGCGGCACAAATTGCACCACTTTGAGATACAAGTGCAATTTCGCCAGACTTTGGAGTAACTTTAAGGAAAGTAGAATTCATCATTGTTTTTGGATCAAGATTCATGACGCCAAGACAATTTGGACCAATGATTTGTATTTTATATTTTTTAGCAATATCTTTTAGTGTCTGTTCTCTTTTTGCTCCTTCTTCATCTACTTCTTTGAAACCAGCAGTAATGATAATTACGCCTTTTACTTTTTTCTTTCCACATTCTTCCAAAACATCTGCAACGAAAATATTTTTGATTACAATGACTGCAAGATCAACAGGTTTTGGAATGTCTAGAACGCTTTTGTAAGCTGTTTTGTAAAATACAGTGGGTCTTGTAGGACTAACAGGAAAAACTGCACCTTTGAAGCCATTCATAATATTTGATGTGATGGTTGCTCCAACACTACCTCGTTTGTCAGATGCACCAATAATTGCTATAGATTTTGGTGAGAGAAAAACAGATTCGGCCACGTTGATTTTGACTAAGAATTTTGTATAATAAAGTTATTCATAGAAATTTCTGATCTCTGTTTTTTAGCTTCCTAACATCTTTCCTGCTAAATTTTCTTGTCGTGGAATCCACAAAAGAGTAATTTTAGAAAATGTTCCAATCAAAATCCATGTCTCGCGTGCAAGATCACGTAATTTTTCGTTATTTATTGCAAATTCATGATTTAGTTGAGAAATGGTATTTTTAGAATCACTAAAAATGGTAATCTCTTCAGCAGAACCTGCAAACTTTTTTAGCACTGAAATAATTGCCATGTATTCAGCCTGATTATTTGTGATTTCTGATTTTTTTTCATAAAAAGATTCACCTGTTTCTTTTACAAAATAACCAAATCCACTATTAGAACCACCAGAACCGTCTACGTATACACTAATTCCCATCTTTATATAACCTCATTATTTTTACATTCAAATTAATTACTATCAAACAAATTATTATAGATATAATTTGTGACATCATAGATGCAAGGTATGTATCGTAGTTTATGTTTAGAAAATAATATTGCAATAACCATCTTGCGATCATGTAAGCAACCTCAGATATTCCTAGTGAAGTTATAATTTTAATTAGATCATGTTTAAGTTTTAATTTATCAGTCTGGCCAGATTTTAATAGATATTTTTTTCGATTATCTAAATAATATAAACCACCAAATACAGAGAAATAAATTACAGAATCAACAAGTAATGTATAAGTGGTATTAAGATAATCTGCTTGCTCAGATAATAAATGAGCAACAATCGTGGATATTATAATTGATGCTGTAAAAGCAATTAAAAGATTTTTGTTTAACATAAAATATTTTTGATATTTTTCCAACATAAAATTATTAATCACTTGTTACAATTAAACTAGTCCAGAATAATCTTCAAAAATATCAACAATCCTACAAATTCGGATATACACTCCTAACAGATATTGAAATATTTTATATGAAAAAAATTGATCCATTGAAAAATATAGAAACGTTCCAATAACAATATGAAGAAATAAAATAGCTCGAAATAGACAAATCAAAAAAAAATATTTTGCTTGT
>Ga0208942_1000117_pt1 | contig 37050 bp, 40 predicted proteins | sample GreLakmeSU08MSRF_FD_187704 | JGI IMG/M metagenome (GOLD analysis project Ga0208942, IMG submission 187704) | Freshwater lentic microbial communities from great Laurentian Lakes, MI, USA - Great Lakes metaG SU08MSRF (SPAdes) | ecosystem: Environmental > Aquatic > Freshwater > Lake | place: Great... | reverse complement strand
CATACTTGGTAAACTTTTAATAAGCGGCTTTGAGAAATCTGAGTCGAAAGAAAAATTTTTACCTATACCTATCGTGTCCGGATTCGAAAACAGTTCGCTTCAGGCTGGGGGGGCATTTAGTCTTGTTGGGGTAAATATTAGCGAATGTTATCCCGCCCTTTTTATATCCGACGAAAATAGTCAATCACACCACATCATCGCGAATAGAGATACGCAGAGCGCGCGCTCTCTGTTGTTTAATGATTCCGATGTAGATGCAGAGTCTAAATATTTCGGAGGCATACGTCTTGACTTGTCTGAGCTTTTAACTAATTATCCAGAAAGTTTGACCACTGGGAATATGCGTCTCACGGGAATAATTAACGCTAATTATTTTGGGCGAGGTAAAGCGTTTCTAGTCGGAGTGAGTGAGTTCGCCCATAGCCAAGAGCCGGCTTCTCCTTATGAATATATTTCGTTATTAAATAGCTACTCTTTGAGTTTCCCGCTAGGGAAAAGCAGGCTCGAAGAGTTGTCTAAAGACGTAGAAATCAGTGGTAAAAAGCCTTCGGTGATCGGATTAAGCCTAGATCGCATTGGGGAAACTGGCTCCTTATTTATTTCTGGAAATTATTTTATTGGGATGACTGGAATAAGGTTTACAGACGGCGCCTCAGACGGGAGAATCTCACTCAGTCAAGCCGTGCCATTCTTTGATAACTACAGGATCGCGGCGGTGGAGACTGGACGAGAAGCCAACATATACGAGAAGACTCACGTCGTAGCAGTTAATATACAAGACTTTAATTACACGGGTAAAAGCGGCGTATTCCTTTTAGCGGCACCTTACTATGAATGGGTATGAGTAATTCACTGCAAATTTTAAAACCTATCGAGATCTTTGGCTTCAGTCCTCAGTCTGGAGCTTCTGGTCAGTTCTTTCTGGTGAGCGGAAGGAACCTGATCGACGTAGCTTCAGTGTCGTTCAGAGATCCGTTCGAAAAATCCATACCGGTAGAATCCTTCTCGAAATACTTTAATGGTTCGGACTATGGAATATCTGGTATAATACCAAACCTTCACCCCTCAAAAGGAATCTACGAAATAGTCGTTGAGAACGAGACCTACGGCGATTATCATTGCTGCTTTTATACTCCAATGAGCGGCGGGTTGGCGGAGGGGGTCAAGAACTATTACAAGCAATTCTCTGATAGAATCTTTCTTAACTCTATCGTGCAGCCCACAGGCGTTACGAGCGCGCAGGGGTTCGAAGTAAAAAACATAACCTTTACGCCATGCAGAGCAGAAAGCGTAGTTAGAATTGACTGTGAATTAAATCTCTATGCTTCGTCTTTTGCCGGAGCCGTCATATGTTTATACAAGAATTCTGAGACTACCCCGAGAAGAGTTTGGAGTCAGTTCCTGTACGACTCTAGCGCAGGGACTGTATTTAAATTTACCTATACGACTTCTGGGACAGCCGTCGCCCCTCAGACTTGGAGAATCAGATTAGGCAGGACTCCAGACTACGCAGCTAGCATCTACCTGAATCGAAACGTGAGCTATCCCGCTCTATACGGGACCGCCGCTCTTTCAAGTATTAATATTACGGAGTTTGCGACTTAGGATACTTCTCTTTAATAGAGGAAATAAAAGAGACAAGCTCGTCCATCTTCGCTGGCCTATTCATGTGAAGCTCTGTAATAGCTTCGAATTGCTTATGAATCGGCCATTGAGAGAGGATTTCATATTTTCTGCTATTTACGGCAGACGAGTTCAATACCTTGACCTTGAATTCAGCAGAATCCCAAATTGCAGTTAACTCCATAAGAGAAGGCTTCGGGACAGAGTTTCCCTCGTCCCATGCGAGGGAATCGTATTCTTCGCCCATCGCCCATTGATGGTCTGGGAAATTGAGTTCTAGAATTTTATAGAGATCCATATTACTTAGTTATCTTTTTGATTCTCTCAATAAGTTCAAGAGTCTTGATAATGGGTATGTCATTTACGCTTTCGTAATCTGGTGCTCCATCCAAGCCCTCTTTGACAAGCTTCTTCTTAATGTCGTTGAAGGAGACATTTTTCTCGTTCATCAAAGCCTTGAGGAAATCCTTCGGGTTAGCTACGTTATCAGACGGGCTAGAAGATGAACTTGGTTTAAACTCTCTATTATTTATTGGTCCCATTTCTTCCTTACCAACAATATTAATCTTGAGGAAGCTTCTCACGCAGCGAACGAAAGCTCTGTTCTCGGCAATGGCCGCTAAGAAATTTCGGGCAAAACTGTCCGTGTTAGAAAGGCTTGCGTCCCCGACGCCGGAGAAAGTAATTTCTTTATTTTCAGTTTCATAATTCGGAATCCATTTAATTTTACAGATAGCTACGACATACTCTGGGGACGGGCTGACGATATCGTAAGTGACCTCGGTAAAGCCCCTTAATTGGGCAAGTTCTTTAATTCCCCCAAGAAGGATGAGTAAATCCGAGTCCTTCATCTTAGATAAATCTACTTCCCCAGATTTATCTCTCGAGACGAGGAACTTGGCATTAATCATCTTTCTCCAATCAATGAATCCGTCCTCGTTAAAGACGTAATCAATATTGTCGATCAGGCCGCTCTCATCTCTGGAGATGGACTTTAATGGTTTTTTGACTGTCATGGTAGAATCTTAAGCCAAGTAGGGAAATAAGTCAAGCCTTTTTCATCACATAAAAATGATGTAGATCTCTCCAAAAGAGTTCCGAGTCAATAGCTGGCGTGAAGTATCCTTCAAGATCGGGGACTGGGAAACCAGCTTCTAGAGCGGCGTCGCTTTGAAAAATTTGGCTTTCAGAAATGATAAATTTATTAGATCTGTAGACGAGATTTTCGATGCCTACAGCCTTGAGTTTTTCAACAAGAGCTGGATCAATGCTCAGTTTTCTGTCTATCAGGTCGAAGTCAAGATAGTAAAGCTTGATGGATTCGAGCTTCTCCGCAGACATCTCCGTCCTGAGGTGATAATTAATGCCAAGCTTCTGCAACTCGTTTACAAAAGCCGGATTATGATTCTCATCAAGGATATATAAAAACTGTTTAATCTTTGGGGCGAAATGTTTAATTAAATCGATCTGAATTGGCTTGTTAGTTATAATGCAGCAGTTAGACACTGAGAGTTGCTTAGCAAGGATCTCCTCGTTAAAAAGCAAATCCATCCGAACAATGATAGCGTCTAAGCCTATAGCGGAAGTGTCGATGACGCTATTAGGGACGGTCTCTACGTGCCTATGAAGATAGCTAGGGCCTCTCATGGCGGTTTTAAAATTGATCCTGTCTTTGAGTCCCAACGAAGCTAGCACATGATTGACTATCGTCTCCGGCTTGATGTTATCAACTGCCTTGGGGCTTTCAGAGGCAGAGAATGACGGCTTTTTTTCTTCCAATTCTTGGAGAAGAACGTGGTCGACTGGATTACCCCAGTAGGGCTTTACTACTTCGATATGGTTGTTGGAGTATAGGCAGACTATCTTGCGGTTATAATGCGAAGCTACGTGAGTTGGAAAACTATCCACCCCAAGATGAAGCATGCTATTTTTTAAGATGTAGGCTATTTGATTAATGTTTGTTTGGCCATTGATATTAGCGCAACGTTTCAACTTCTTGTCGTCTTTGGTCCCTATCTGTACGATTTTAATCCCGTTTCTAGTGAGGGTCTGGAAGAGAAAATCCACAACCTCTTGCCAATAGCTATAGCTCTTAGAGTCAAACTTGCTTATCGGATGGATGGTAATATATTTTTCCGCAGTAAGTGGAAAAAACTTCTCGTAAATATAAGGCCTCCCGATTTTCGATCCAGAAGTGAGAGCGTATGTTTCTATTAGGTGCATTTTATGTCTAAATCAATTTTATCCACGCCATTATGGGGATAAGATAATAATCTTTGCGTCGAGAAGTGGATTGGATAAGCTACGTCAAAAAATCCTTTGTGGCCACCGATGCCCTCTAGCCAAACTAGATTATCCATCTGAGGAATGTAGTCTAGGAGTTTATCTACATGGGGATTACCCTCTAAAATCTCGAAGTACTCCTGTTTGCAAGCAAAATAAAACGTCCATTCCGGCCTTGGGTATCTTTTTCTTAAAGACTCGAACAACGACGTAGCCAAGAAAATATCGCCGATACTCTCAGGCAGAATAACTAGGAGTCTATTTTTGTCGTCCTTATTTAAGAGGCCAGAAAATTCAGTCTTCTTGTTTTTCTGGTTTTCATTGGCGGCTGTCTGTCTGAAGTATTTTTCTATATCTTCTCTTTTCGTCCCCTTGGATAACTCTGCAATCCAATACTTAAATCCATCATTATTATTATCGAGATCCATTTTGAGGATGTTCTTGTAGAGGGACAGAATCCATTGCTCATTGTCTTGAGTGTCTTCTATTTGAATGAATGGATTCTTTTCTTCCGTCTTGATTTCGAAAGAGTAATCGACATCGGGAAGTTTATCTATGAGAGACTCAATTAACATTCCGACGTTATTTATGGAGTAATTTCTCTCGACCCATTCCCTAGCGCCCCGGCCCATTTCTTCCCTCTCCCCGATCGTCATTTGATAAACTTTATGTAGCTGAGTAGCTATCGACGACGGGAGCGTAGACGCCTTGCGGAACTCTGTTCCATGCTCTCTATATTCCGCCCAGTCTAGGGGTAAGGAGCAAGCTCCTTCCTCGCACATTTCTTCGCCGCAGCTATAATTAGTAACTAGAGTAATAAGCTCTACGAATTTAGCCTCCTGTATGGGAATCTCTTGTCCGCCCGAAGTAAATGGATGACAATAGACATCCATTAGATTATAGACTTCGTTAAGCTGCTCTTCTGTCGCCCCAAAAGAAACGCTCGTTGTCGTTTGACCCTTTTTGTCGTTACAGAATTTACAGACTAGATCTTGACCCGCGAACGCCTTGACCTCGTAGTTTTTACACGACTTACAGATGTAGGTCGTTAAGATTTCGTTCTTATCAATGCCGTACTCTTCAGCGAGCTTGCTTATCCCCCAGCCTTCTCCAAAATGAGTATGGAGAAGGAGCTTGGTGTTTTTGACTTCTGGATTTTTATCTTTCCAAAGCTTATAGCCCTCAAGAAGATTTGGAACGCTTTTGCGTAATTGATTTCTAAAAACGAATCCGACAACAAAATCAGCCTCATTCAGGCCGAATTTGGACCTTAAATCCAACCGAGCTTCCTTATTAATCTTGAAGAAAAAGCTATTATCCACCGCTCCGTGAACCGTGCGGGCATGAGCCAGTCCTTGCTTGTGTAAAGCTTTGGTTGCGAAATTGCTCCATATCCAGAAGTTCTTAGACTTCTTCGCCGCTTCTATCGCGGAGGGGAGTATGGGTAAAGAATCTAACGTAGTCCAAAGGACAGAGTTAATCTTATCGAACCAGGGTTTTCCCACCGCAAAGTCTATACCCCAAATATCTTGAACCGCAATAAAGACGTCGGGCTTCTCTTCTTGGATTACTCTATCGATATAATGAGCGCCATAGGCAGCCAGCCTTGCGCTATGGGGATCTTTATTTAGCTGGTCTATCTCTTGCTGGGAGTCAGGAAGAGAGCCTACCGTCTTCCAGGGGGTCTTGGAGAATAACTGATTCGAGTAATTCATGCCGCAGGCATATTGAACTAACTCGTATCTTCCGGTACGGTATAGATAAGTTAAAATAGCTCTGGTATTTCTACCAAAGCCAGTTTTTGCCAAAGCGAAATCGCTATGGAATAGAATTTTCTTTTTCTTCATTTTCTACCAAAGGTCTTCTTCTTGAGCTACGGGGGCGGGGTCTTTTCGTGCGGGCTCGGCCTTCTGGGGAGTTTGGGAGGGGAGACTCGGGGCTTCATTCGCGGGAGGATTAAAGCCTGTTCCATCTATGGGGGCGGCGTCTTCCCTGCTCTTCGGCCAAGCGAAAGTCTCGTTCAAGATAACTGATAAATCATTCTTAAGAAGTCTAGCTTCTGGAAACGTAAAGCCAATAAGGAAGCTCGATTTGCTGGTAGAGTCTTCCTTGTCCTGCTTATTGACGGAGAAAGAGAATCCCTTCTGAGCCTTAGCCTTCTTGGTGATTACTCCGAACGCCGGTCCAGTTAAGCTCGCTTTATCATTCTTTACCGAGACTTCTCCGGAGAACTGACCGATTTCCGTTACTTGGTCTTCCCTGTCGAGATAGGGGCAAAATCTGATTTGAAGAGTTTGCTTCTCGCTATTGTGATAAACGGAGAATTCTCTATTAGACTCTATAGTGTCGATAATCCCCGCTATCTCAATTCGGTTCAGCTTGACGATAACTCTAGCTTTCGGATTATCTTTATTCTTAGAAAAACTTCCTGTCTTTTTTGCGTCATTCCAAGAGTCCTGCTTGATAAAGGAGGACATGATTGTGCCGTCTCTATTCAGCCAAAAAGAGCAAGCGCACCCCGTTACTTTGGGATTGGGTTTATAGAATTGAATCATATGAAATATATTACTTCTTTTGCTTCTCGTCGTCCACTAAAATCTTCTTTAATTCAGACAATTTAGTATAGACCTTATTGTCTTGAATCCCTATGATATCTGCGAAAACTACGCCGTCCATCTTCCTGCCTCTTACTATGAGGATGTTGTCATCCTTTGGCAGGCCATTATTTATACTTGCGCATTCCTCTTTCTTGTCGCTGAAAATCATGACCTTAATAGAGTCGCTCTCGTCTGAGACCACCGTCTTGAAATACTTGGTCTTCTTTTCTCTAGAAACGCCTTCGTAGCAATCTTCAGCTCTACCGATAAATATCGCCTCTTGCCCCTGGGCCATCTGATTAATCTCCCTAATAGGACGAAGGTCAGGCCGCTTATCTGAAAAAATATCTATCAGAGTCTTGTTGTAAGTATAGCCCAAAAGCATCTTTTCATAATACCAGTTGGCAAAGTTCTCAGAATTCTTATTTTGATTATAGATTTCGAGATACGGGGCGTAATTCTTTTTAATCGTTTCGTATCTGGAATCTTTAATTATGGGCTTGCCTTTTTCGTCCTTGAAGACTCTTAGGTGCTTAATGATTTCAATCAGATCGAACTCATTCTTCTCCGCGAACATCATCGAGAACTTCTTCTCCTTCTCGGTGAGGATATTCCATAATTGAGATTCGAGCACCACTCGGCTTCTAGACTGCTTAAAGCCCTCTAACGCACCGGCCTGAATCAAAGAACAAAGGACGCCGATGTTGAGATTAGACTCCTCTGCGGCCTTGAAGATTTCAAACTTGTTAGCGAACTCGTTCTTGAAGTTATTTATCTTTTCTATAGATTTCTCAGATATGCCCTTAATAGAAAGAAGACCGAACCGAATATCTTTGCCTTCAATTGAGAAATCCATTTTGGATTTAGTAAGATGCGGAGGCTGGAGCTTTATCCCAAACAAGTCCATCTCCTTGTGGATTTTAGATATTTCAGAGATAGGGTCTGGCTCGTGCCTAGTCATCTTGAGTAGTGACAAGAAGAATTGTTGCGGATGCTTAAACTTAAGATAGATGGTGAGCGCGGCCAGGGACGCATAGGCGCAGGAATGGGATTTATTGAAAGAATAATTTGAAGAGTCTTCCAAAACTTTCCAAAGAACGTCGCCTATCTCTTGGCTTAATGCCTTTTCTTTTATCTTGGCTGCGATCTTTTCTTTCCAAGCCTTTGCCTCGTCCACCTTTTTCTTACCAACAATCCGCCTGAGGATTTCGGCTTCATCAAGAGAGAATCCAATCTTGTTAGCCATTTTCATCATTTGCTCTTGGTAGAGACAAACTCCGCCAGTCTGACCTAGAATGTCATCAAAGAACGGATGGATAGATTGGACAGTTTTCGTATTCGAGAATAAAGCGTACTGGTCTGCATAATCTAACGCGCCTGGGCGAGCGATAGCCAAGACCGCGCTCAATTCGTCAAGATTTTTAGGTTTGACTTTTTGACAAACCCTGAAGTTAGTATCTGCCTCGATTTGGAAAAGCCCGTGGGGACTTCTCAAATCCTGAAGGTTTTGATAGATGATTGGATCATTTAGATCAATCTTATCCATCTCGATGCCGATACCTTTGCAAGCGTTGTCTACAACCGAGACGCTGCGAAGTCCAAGTAAATCCAGCTTCACATTGAAAATGCTAATCCAGTTCATGTCGTACGAAGACACGACGCTGTCCTTGCCAGAGCTAAGTTCGGTCGGGCAGGAATCTTCCATCAAACCATAAGACAGCGAGATGGCAGAAGGATGGACGCCTTTATTTTTGATAAGGCCCCTCAACTTCAAAGCGATAGAATAAACTTCTTTATTATCGTCGCACCAAGTCTTGAACTTCTCTTCCTTTCCGTACGCCTCTTCGATGTCCATTACTTGACCGAACGTTTTAGGGATGAGGCCAGAAATCTCGCTCATTTCCGACTCAGGCTTTTCTCCAGCAATCTTCCCGCACTCTTTAATCAACAGCTTTCCGCTTAACGTATTAAGGGTTAGGACTTTTGCCGTGCGTCCTTTGAATTTCTCTTCAAGATATTCGACTACCCTGTGGCGGCTATAGTAACAGATGTCAAGATCTACGTCGCACATCAGCGACCCATCTAAGTAGGTTATTCCATCAACGACTTGCTTCTTAGCTCTAATCTTAGAAACGAATCGCTCGAAATACAAATCGTTTTTCAACGGGTCGACCTTAGTGACACCAATGAGGAACAGGATAAGACTGCCAGCCGCGCTGCCTCGACCAAGCCCAGTAGGAATACTGTTCTCTTTGCAGAAGTTAATGACGTCCCAGACTAGAAGCACGTAATCAATGAAGCCTAAATCCTTCAGGGTATCTAGTTCGTACTTGACTCTGCCTATATAGGCTTTGTGCTCTGGGGAGTCTTTTTTGAGCTTGAGCGCATTGAAGCCGTTCAAGCAAAGGGAGCGAAGGAAATCGAAGTTGCCAACATCTTCGCTTAAGCCCAAGCCTCTTTTGTATTTTTTGTCAATCTCGAAGGACGGAAGTCTTACTCCGTGGATTTGGAGGTCGTAGTCGGAGAATTTATTGAAAAAGCTCACTTTTGACCGCCCTTTTTCTTTTTTGGTTTTTTCGTTTTCTTGGGGGCTTCGTCATTGAGGCCGTATTTGGCTTCGATATCAGAGATGATTTTCTTAGCCGCGACGACGGCACAATCCGCCGAGCTGTCCCCTGCAAAATTGTAGAACATATCGCATGAGAATTGACCCTTTCCCTTTTGAGCGGTTACGAGCATATAGTCGATACCCTGAGACTCAATCTTCTCAAGCAGGTCGATAACAAAATCAAGCGAAGCCATAATTCAAATATAACTCAAGTAGATAGGAAATCAAACCTCAATTTGGAATTTTAATTTATTCCAGACTTTAAGATTAAGTTCAAGGTCAACCAGCGCATCATGGAGATTCTCGTAGTCGTGGTCTATTGACATTTCCTTACCCAGAAAGGTCAGATTTGATTTAATACCCTTCTTTCTCGTGTGGTAAGCTCTGTACTGATACTCTTGAAGGCTCTCTCCATTCTTAAACGGGAAGCCCATCTTGATGCCTCTGGCTATCGCGTTGGTATCGATAAACTTATGGTAAAGGTGTTTCGACGGCTTGCCCATATACTTATAATACTCTTTAATCAAGTAAAGGTCGAAGGCGATGACGTTATGACCCACGATGTAGTCCGCGTTGTCAAGCCACTCAGACACGGTGGGGAAAATCTCCTCCGGAGTAAGGCCGAGCCTCTCGACTTTCTTGTGGTCGTATCTGGTAATCCTGGCCGCTTCGTCGCTGATTTTTAAATCAGTTTTCCATTTGAGAAAGAAGTTCTTATCATCAACCCTTCTATCTCCAATCAGCTTTATCATGCCAATCTGCCAAGGAAGATTATGACAAAAATTAAGGCACAGATTGAAAGTCTCCGCGTCGAAGAAAACAAAAGTCTTATCCTTATTGAATCTTAAAAGATGCTCGTCCATATTAATCCCGTTGTCCCTTCCAGCTTTCCATGCAGAACTCGTCACTCGACATATGCTCCAGCTCTGGCTTACTCAACGTGGTCCTGTTATTAATGCACTTAAAGGTCAAGAACGATTTAAAGTCCGCCCGATTATTATAGAACACGCTTTTAGCCTTGACGATTTCGTATTTATCTTTAACGTAATCTTCAACTAACTTCTCCAAAATACCATCGAACGGAAGATTGTTATCCTCAATGAAAAACACTGGTTGGCAATAACTAAAATCAGGGAAGCACAGTGAACCGCGCAGAGAATTCTTATGCAGGAACGAATCATAGAAGGGGATTGCGAGGGTCAAGTCTTCGTCTGACCAATGCTCTTTCAGCATATTGAAGTCAGTCCTGGGCTCGTAATAGAATCCGTCCTTGGCTGCGAAGCCGTAAATCTTAATGAGCTTTTGGTATCCGCTTCTATTGTTTGCGAAGATTATATACTTGGCCTGCTTTGACAAAGACTCCTCATCTTTAATTGAAGAGTCAGCACAGACGGTCAATCGAAGCCCAAACCTCAACGAGATACCCACTTCTTTCGCATTAAGGTAAGCCTCCAAAAAGCCACCCATCGAATCCTCTACTAGGCAAAAGTTATCGAGCTTGTTCTGGAGGCAGATGTCAATGATAGAAGATGGGCCATTAATTGCTGAAGACCCCTTCTTCTCCAAGGTGAGAATGCTTTTGCCTATTGAATAGTGAGACTTAAAAAGAGGCGTTATCATGCCTGAATTTAACCCAATTCCTTTAGAAGTCAAACGAATTGTCTTCGGAGGGGTTGTGGTATCTGGGACATCCAGCGTATTTAAGAGTCTTCACTGTTTCCCTCTCTTTTGGAGAGAAGTCATTTTCGAGAGAAGTCTTGATTAAAGCCCCCTTCTCATCGTGAAGACCGTAGTAAGAGAATGGATTCTTTACTGGACAGACCCAAGTTTTACCAGCTTGGCAAAGCCATTTGTTTTTAGCTTTGTCTGCGGCGTAATTAGTCTTGCCTGTTTCCTCGCTGAAGTTATCGACTATCTTGTTGACGTGTTCTAGATAAAGCTCAAATCCCGCAAGCTGCTCCTTCGAAAACTCTAAGGATTGGACGGGCTGCTTGGGGAATCTCAGAAATAGAAAGTCAACGAGATATTTCTTTTGCTTCGGCCAAAGCTTTCTCGACGCGAGAGAGTACATCATCCCCTGTACGTTAGCGTCTAAATCGTCACCCTTAAATTTAGCTTTGCTGGATTTATAATCCACGACCTTAATCATCTTCGATCCTGGATACTGAATGGGTTTATCCATAAATCCCTTAATTCTGTAAGCGGGCTTTTCGTTAACAATATCAAACTCTTGTTCCGGACAGTCGATTTTCGCGCCCTCTCCGCCGAAGAAATCGTTTTGCAAACCCACGAGAATCATCTGGTCGACCATCTCGTAGTTTTCGTCGTTAAGGATTCCGCTTTTAGAGAGGGTCTTCACTACGAGTTTATCAATGGATGGGCTGCCTCTAAGATGACCCTCGTTTATTAACTTGGCGAAGTGATGCTTGTGACGCTCCTTAAGCAAGAGTTCGAAAATCAAATGGCAACACGTTCCTCTCAACGCTCCCGCGTTATTCTTTTCTGGAATGAGGAGATGATATTTAGTCCAATACTGCCAAGAGCAAGTCTCTAAAAGCTTGACCCTAGATGCGGATAAGTATTTTTTTACTTTAGGTTTGTTTTCCATTGATAAATTTCTTCTCTGGACATCTCGCCAAAATCTTTACGAGTAGGGAACGCGATTACGACTTGGTGCGGGTCGAAGTATCTTAAGAGCTTACTCTTACCCTTCTCAGCCGCCATGTTTCCTGCCGAATTATTATCAGAATCATTGTTAAAGGATAGATAGATTCTCTCTAAATCCAACTTCAAGAACATATTGATCAGAGAGACGCTAATATCCAGACCAAAAGAAACGACTACGTTTTTAACTCCGCACTCCCAAAGGGCAAGCATATCACCGATGCTCTCTACAACGATTACCGAATTGGACTCCTTTATGATCAAATGATTCACGGAGCAAGGATATTTCCATTCAGATTTATCGCCGACGTGCTTCCACTTCGGCCGTTGATTATTATCGTACTTCAGCAAGTCTCTTCCGGACGCCCCAACGAAATTATCTTTATGGTCGAAAATCGGAAACACATATCTGTCCTTCATCTTCCCGCTGGTGATAACGCCGCCCTTGAAAGTCCTGAGGGTTTCCTCCGTCACCCCACGGTTAATCCAGTAGGAATGGTCTTGCACAAGTTTAAGCAAATTCTCCTTATCGAAGGTCTTCGCGGTTTTAATCTCTGGCCTAGTTTGAGTCTTTAAGGTGTTAAAATTCTCGTACTTGCCAGATATCCAAGTCTTCGCTGCGTCAACGGAGGTCAGGTTCAAGGAGAGCTTGACTAGCTCCTCGAATGAGCCGCTTATGTTCCGAGCAAAGTCAATGAAGTGGCCGGAATCCTTCTTGACGCTTAAAACAGTGCTGTTATCTGAATCTCTGTATATCGGCCTGGTTCGATACTCTTTTGCGTTCTCGATTATGTTTGTGTATCCTAAATCAATCAGGATTTCTTTGTAGTTGTTAGAGATCTGCATTGCTGTCATTCTTGCTGCCGTCGTTAAGCTTGTACGTCTCTTTGGCCCTCTCGCAGACGTGCCTCAAAGAGCCCCTCTCCGTGATGTTAAAGTTGTTAACCTCGAAGTTCAGATAATTCATTACATACTTCTCAGACCCATCAGGGAAAACTCTGCTCATGTAGTCTTGATGACCCATCGCGTCTCTGCCTTGGAATCGAGACTTGAGCGGAATAAGCTTGTGCGTCCCGAAGTCCACGCCGTCCTGCTCTATTTCGTCTAGGGTCTTTCTTCTAAAAATTCCGGTGAACGCGGCGTACCATTGCAATCTATCAGAGAGAGAAATCGCCGAAGAGTCGTCGGTCACGTTGGCCGCTCCTCTGTTCCTGTTTTCTCCGGTACGGTTCAACTGCATGGCCGTAATCATCGGCGCATTGACCTCGACCGAAATCTCCTTCAGTCGGCTAATCTTCTCTCCGATAGCCTGATGCTCTGCCCAATTCTGTCCGATTTTCTCTCCGGTCATCTTTACGTAATCGTAAGCGATGATGCACGTATTGCCTCTACCGACCTTATTGTAATACCACCTTTTGATAATAGAGCAAATCTCGTCGATGCTCTTATTGCTAACGTGGTAGTGATAATAATCTTTGTCCTGCTTTAAGAGGGCGCATTCACGGACCTTCTTAAACATCTCTGGATTCTTGCGCCAGTTACCCGTCTCTAGATACCAAACAGGAACGCCCGTGAGAGCCGCCGCCATTCTGAATTTGATTTCTTTCGTTTGCATTTCCGTATCAAGAATTAAGGCTTTCACTTTTCCGGCAGAAGCCGTCTTGAAGCAAACGTCATTAATCCAAGTCGTCTTTCCTTCGCCAGGGCGAGACGCAATTGCATAAACTTGCCCAGGCTTAAACCCGCCATACATCCTGTTGAACTCGGAATACGGGCTGATTAAACCCGAGTCTGTTTCTGGAGCATTGCCCCTCTCTTCAATAAGCTCCGACATTTCATCGGTAAGCTTTTCTGGAGCATCCGCGTTGGAATAGAGGGAGACTTTCTGGTTGTAGATTGCGTCGCAAGAGGAGATGATGTCTTCTACGTTTTTGTCCCCAATATTTTTTACCTCTTCGATTATCTTGCTTCCGGTGGCTGCAATCTCTCGCCGGATTCTGTATTTTACAAGCTCCTTGAAGGACTTGACTACGGCGTCTTGATTTATTTGACTAAAGTAAAGGGTCTCCAGATAATCGTAGATGTTGATGTCGTCCTTGAACGAGATTCCTAAATCTTTGATTTTGGAAGCGATGATGACTCGGTCCACCTTTTCGTTTTTGCTGAGCGTGGACTTGATGACTAAGAAGATTGTGCTGTGAACTTCGTTATAGAAGTCACTCTCCGTTATGAAGCCGTCAACCTCTGCGAAGAAATCTGGGAATTTGAGCAAGCCACTGAGAGCGTGCCTCTCAACTTGAAGCGAGTAAATCATATTGCTATGATAATCCGAGTAAGGGAAAAAGTCAACTACTCTTCTGGAGTTTCTGAACCGTCGCCTTCTCCAAGCGGATCTTCATCCGCGTCGATCATTTGGATGGTTTTCTCTATGTTGTACGCCTCTATCGCCTTCGACCAGTTCGTGAGATAAAAATTTAAGGCCATAGCGTTCGTTAAATTATCAAAATTGCTCATGACCTCAGGCATTCCCTTTTCGTTCAAGCAAAATAATATGAATCCGCCATTGGAGCATTCATTAATTTGGCGGAGGAGTTGCTTGGGAAACTTCAGTTTCTTTTTACTCATTGGCATATGAAGTTACACGATATCAACGCCAAAAGTTGTTGAAAAGAAAGATAAGGAAAGGTTCTTAATTTCGCTGGTATCTACTTCTAATAGGGTAAATCCATTCTTTTTCAGCCAAATACCCTTCTGGTAGTCTCTTTTAATTCCCTTTAAGTAATTCGTCCGTGAATTATTATGAAAGAAAGGATTGAAACTAGAGTGCTGCGGACCGTTAACTTCGATAGCAATTTTCTTTGTAGCATTAAAGAAATCGATCTTAAGCAGGGAGCCATAAACTGGGAACTCCTCATAGACAATATGCCCAAACCAATAAGGCTTGAGGAACTGTTTCATGTTAAACTGGGCCATCGATCTCGATTTAACCTCCCAATCGATAAGGTATTTTGAAACATTCTTCTTGGCGAGCTTGCCTTGTATATTAAAGAGTCTCATTGATTATCGAAAATCTTTCTGAACTTATCAAAAAGGTAGGTAGTAATCTTAGGATTCTCCTCGAGATACGTCACGAAGTTGTCTTCGCCTTGATGCTGCTTGCCCATCTCGATCCCATTGTCTAGAAGCTCTTTTAAGAGTTCGTCCGAGACGGTAATCCAAGCGCCGCTCGCCTTGACAAGGCTCCACATGAGAAGAACGTCTTTAATCTCATGCTCAACCCAAACGCTCTGCCCGTTTTTACGCCCGTACTTAATCGGATAGCGGACTTCTTTATTAGTCTTCTCGTTCGCAGTCTTCCTGAAGATGATTTTGCAGTAATGCCCGATAATATCTTCCTTGCCCTTCTGGGCCTTGAGAGCCTTAGCTTCGCCGAGCATCAAATCCGCCTTATGCCTCTGCTGGAACTCGAGAATCCAATCGCTGTAATGGAGAAGGGCGTTGCCTCCTGAAGCGTTAGTCAATTTGGGGTCAGTCTTGGCGTACGGATTAATTGAGACGGTGCTTCTGACCTGGCTGACAAGAATACAAGTATGACTCTTAGAGGATAAGCCTAACGCCATCTTCCTCAAGAAATCAGAACTCAGCAACGACCCGCCAGCGACTTTATTAGCTTCTTCGAAAGGCTTATCTATATCACCTCTAGGAACTAGAGCATCCATCGAGTCGATAATAAACAGATACTTTTTATTGGAGGGATTATTCTTGACGAGCTCCCTCATCAGAGAAATGACTGACTCATAAATATTGCACTTATACTCGAACCATCTACTCTCAGACAAGTCCATCCCAGCACGCTCTAAGATATCTTTCGATAATCTTCCTTCCGACTTAACGTAAAAAACATAAGGATTTGGAACTGTCTTCTGGAAGTTCCTGGCGAAAGAAAGGGCTGCGGAAGTTTTGCCTCCTTCGGAAACGCCAGAGAACCTAAGGATTCCAGGGCGAAGTCCTCCACCCATCTCCATGTCTAGAATCAAGCTTCCGCTGGAGACGACGTATGATTCGGCCTTTTCAAAATTATAATGATCGTCCTTATTTGTCTTTAAATAAGAATTGATTTGGGATGAGGTCGTAATCGACGCCTCTTGCTCGTCGTTTTCTTTTTTAGGTTTTGCCATAAGTTTTTAGAAAATCTATGATTGTTTTGGGCTTTAAGTTAATTACTACGTCTTCGCCTATCTTGACTGGCCCGATAGCGTGGGCTTTAGTCGGAGTATTTTCAATCGACTGCCTGGCTTCCTGAGCCAATAGGAAGGACTTGCCTTCATTAGTCAGGAACCAACTGAGAGTGGCAATCTTAAAACTGATTGAAAGGTTATCCCAAAAGTCTTCCTTATTGTACGTCTTTAGCAGCTTTTGGGCGATTTTGGTTTCCTTCCCCCAATTGATTTGGGAGGAGGAGACGAACTTAATCACTATCGCCTTGCAAAGATTGCTGGGTTTGGCCTTACTCATCGGTTAACGATAAGCTACCACGAACGGGAGGATAATCAAGGCAATAGAGAAATATCGTATTTAACCATCTTCGAGACTAACTCCGGGAAGGAGACTTTAGGGGACCATCCCAATTCTTCTCTTATTGGAGTGGAATCTCCAAGGAGGAGATCTACCTCTGCGGGCCTATAGAACTTGGGATTAATTCGCACGAGGCATCCATCTACGTCAGGGATTTCTTCGTGAATATAGTTAGCTAGATAGTACTTCTGCTCTTCTCTTACTCCCTGCCAAAAGCCGTCAATGCCTGCTACCGAAAAGGCTTTCTCGACAAACTCTTGGATAGAGTGAGTCTCGTTGCTGGACAGAACGTAGTCCTTTGGCTTTTCTTGATTGAGCATTAACCATACGCCTTCCACAAAATCTTCCGAGTCCGACCAGTCCCTTTTAGATTGTAGATTCCCGAGTTCTATCGGGGCGAATTTTTTCCCCGCTTTAATAGCCGCATTGATTCTTGCAACTCCTTTGCTGATTTTTCTCGTCACAAACTCCTCTCCTCTTTTGACCCCCTCGTGATTAAAAAGGATTCCATGCACAGCGTAAAGATTATAGGATTCTCTATAGACCTTCGTGATGTGGCGAGCAGCCGCTTTCGAAGCTCCATATGGTGAGCGGGGCTTTATGGGGTGATCGATGTCTTGCGGAGAATAATCTACGTTGCCCCACTCTTCGCTACTACCAGCGCTATAGAATTTGCAATTAGGTTGGAATTTCTTAACCGCCTCTAGGCACCGGAGTACTCCTAAAGCGTTCGTATCAAAAACATGAACGGGCATATCCCAACTGATACCCACGAAGGAGTTAGCTGCGAAATTAATGAAGTAGTCCGGCTGGATATCTTTGACTAAATTATTAAGACTAACCTCGTCTGTCAAGTCCCCGAAGACGAACTTGAATCTTGGGTGATCCTCGAATCCCTTGGCGTTGATGAAGTTTGGGTTGGCAGACCGGCGCATCATACCATAAATCATCATTTCTTCTGGAAGCTTCAGCAGATATTCTGCCATATTTGCTCCGTCCTGGCCAAGGATTCCTGTTATTAGAACTTTTTTCATTTGCCCTTTTTTATAGGTTTAAGCCACCAGCAAACCTCGTCTTCCAAATCCCAATCCGGTGATTGAATCTTCTTCAATACGCATTCTACCTGAAACTCTCCAGAAGAATGAAAGGGGGGAGTAACGGAGTAATCAAAGCCAAAATCGCAATCTTTCACGTAATCTACTCGATAAGAGTTTGGCCGCAGAGAACTCTCTATCTCTATTAATAGCTTGGCTGGAGTATAGAATCTCTTATGGTCTGAATTAAATCTACTAGGCGTCTCTTTCCTCTTCTCGTAAAGGAATTGATGAGGAACTACGATTATGAGATGCCCTCCCGTCTTTAGCTTCTTGAACCATTCGCGGATGAATGCGGTAGGATTCCAGATATGTTCAAGGACATGGGAGGAATAAACATAGTCTAATGATTCATCCTCGAACGGAAGGTGCAGTCCATCGTAGCCGGGAGAATGAAAGTCTATCCCTTCCGCTTCGGGGGTCACTTTATCATTTTTTGGGTTACCAGCGGAATACCCTACGTCTACGCCGACCCCTTGGCAGAACTTTGAGAAAAAGTTTTCTTTTTCTCTTCTCTCTCTCGACTTGCTGGTTTCCGAATAAAATATATTACTCATAAGACTTTATTGCGCTATCTAAGGTCTGGATGATTTGGACTTTCTTTGATAATACTTCTTGGCATCTATCGAAATTCCAGTAGCCATGAGGAGACTTTTTAGACTCAAATACTACTTGTTTAATGTCAGAGAATAGACAGGCCCACGTCGGGCCAGTCGACGAGCCTAAAGCTAAAGAACATTTACTGATGCACTTTTTCAAGTTCTCTATATTCGCCGCGTATTCTTCGGAGAATTTTTGCTTCTCATAGAATTCTTTTAAATTTGAAGAGTTCTTATTTCCACAACAAATAATCTTATAGCCTTTCCCCGCGAGATCTTCGCAGACCCTCAGCCAGAATGCTGAATTATAAATTCTATTTCCGTCCGTTTTTTCGTCAGGATAAATTAGGGCATTTTTTTCTTTATAATCGCACTTGTAGATTACTGGGGTTTCTATCCTTAAATCTTTAGTGTCGAAGAATCCGTTTTCCCAAAAGACACTCTCGAAAACAGTATGAGCTGCCCAGCCATAATTCAGATCTAGGCTAGTGGGCTTATGAGCGACGCCGCTCCTGTATTCTTCTGGAGCTGATTCATAATTGTCAAAGACTCTGTCTTTACCCAAGACGTCAGACCAAAGAGTTTTTAGCGAGGGACTTATGGGAATATATCCCGAGTCTAATCCGTATTTTTTGGAAATGTTTAAAAACGAAAGAACCCTAACTGAAACATCTCCGAGAGAGGCGTACTGAAAATGTCCTTGATTTTGAATGAAAAGGTGCTTAAGACTCATAGTAGGCTATCCAAGTATTATGGAGGCTAGTAATAGGATTCTTTAAGTTAAAGGTAGACAGGCCCTCTTTAACGTATTTAACATTTCCGAAATCATGCCAGACAATGACTCCGTTCGGATTTAATAACTCTAAGGACTTTTTCGTGTCAGCCACCACTGCGTCGTAGTCGTGGTTTCCGTCAACGAAAATGAAGTCGAACTTCTCCTCTATAACCGCCGACAAGAAATCTTCTTTAACTATCTTTACGTTCTCTTTGTCTTTTACTAAGCGGCCTATCTTGTCTTGGGAAAGAAATTCTCCTCTTTGATTTGCGGGCCTATCAACGGGAGCAATCTTGTCTCCTGGGTCGAAGGTGGTGATTTTAAGATCGGGGAATTTATCACTTAAAATTTTGGTTGTATATCCTTCGTGAGTCCCTATCTCGAGAAGATTTTTAGGATTATGGAATCTAACGAGGGAAAGGAGGCAGCAAACGTCTATCCACGGAGTACACCAGACGTTTATCCCTTTAAAAAGACCCTCTTTATCTAAATCGAATAGGAAGTTATGAAGTGGCTTGTCTCGTACCATATTTGTGATTTTTGACGATTCTTATTTGTCTCCATTCATTATTTTGGAGGCTATTGCTGTGGTAGAGCATCCATTTATCGTATTGAAGATTAAGACTTCTGATAAATCAGATCCCACGACGTCTTCCTTCTTATAGTCTCCACCTTTGATTATGTAGTTTGGCTCTATCCTCTTAATTAAATTGTAGGGATTATCCTCGTCAAAAATAATTACGTCATCCACAAACCTGAGGCTCTCGAGGGCAAATTTTCTCGCCTCCTGATTGTTGAACGGCCTTGACTCCCCTTTGTTTCTCTTAACGCTCGCGTCGCTATTTAGCCCGACGATGACCGCTCCGCTGCCCGCTTTTTTCCGGCAAAATTCTAACAGTTTGAAATGACCAAAATGCAATATATCGAAGCATCCGTTTGTGAAAACAGTTTTATGAACAGGCTCCTTACCTGAATGCCCATCTTCAGACTTAAACTCGTCAGAAAAGGGGAAGCTTCTCAGGAACCTGGTGTGCCTCGCCGGACTGCCTTTGACTAAGGAGTAATCCATGACGCTATGACTGACGACGGATCCCGCCGCAACCATGCAGTGTTCACCTAAGATCACTCCGCAGACGATAGTCGAGTTGGCGCCCACGGAAGATCCTTTCTTGAAAAGAGTTTTACGAAATCTATCTTGCCAATTGCCCTTAGATCTTGGATATATGTCATTCGTCGTAATGGTGTTTGGCCCAAGAAATACGTCATCCTCTATAGTTACTCCGTGGTAAATCAAAGAGTGGTTTTGTATTTTGCAATTATTTCCTATTGATACGCCTTCTCCGATGTGGACTCCCTCGCCTATCATGCAGTTCTCACCAATGACTACGCCTTTGGAGACGTGAGAGAAAGCCCAAATCTTGGTGCCTTTCCCGATGTTATCCGTTTCAATTATAGCTGTATGATGCACGAAAGGATCCATATTTTTAATTTTTTCTGGGTTCATATTTCTTCTTCCCCAATTGGCGTCCCAATATGTTTAACGCAAACGTAATCCGGATGAAAACATGCTATGTCTCCCGTTTTGCTGCCAGACTGCATTATCATGCGGAAAAATGTCTCGATATGAGTGCCGCTTCTAGAGAATTCGCGCTCCATAATTCGGGCAGCCCAATACAAGTCCCTCGTCCTGCATAGATTGGGGTTAAAGGAAAACTCCTTTGGGGAGACTAGGATATGATCAAACCCCGTCTTGACTGCGGAGATCCTCTCCACGTCGGAAGCGTGCCTCAAGAATCTGAAGCAAACTAAGTCTGGATTTGAAGATAGGAATGCGAGAGCCTCTTTAAAGTAGTTCAGCAAGTTTTTGTCCTTCGATAGTTTAAATACAAAGTCATCTTCTAGCCAAAATACGAATGGTTGACTTTGAATTTGCGGACTGCTAAAAAGCTTGCAGATATCCTTGGCGTGCTCGACGTAATGCGAGCTGTCGTTATGCTTCCATTTGCCCTCCGTTATGATAGACTCTATTCCCCACTCAGAGAAGAACCCGGACATTTCCTTTGCGATAGCCTCTTCTCCCTCCGATAATTTAATATGAGCAATTTTTACTGAGAAGCAATCCCCTTCCAGCTTCTCGAAAAGGTCACTTATCGTCCGTCTATAGATATCTTTTCTATCGTAATGACCTTTCGTCGTCGTAAAGAAGGCGAGGCTTAAAGGCAGTTTCATTTCCATAGTGGCAAATTATGCGGATATACTTCTATTTTATCTAACTCTTCTAGCTTCTGTATTATGTCGTTTACTTCTTTACCAGCCCTGTTCTCCCAAACGGGTTTCCAAAAGTTGTTCATGCGGAGGCGATGCTCTAAGTCCACCCAACCCGTATGCCAAACAAAGGGGACGCCCTTTTCTCTTATTGCTTGGAGCTTATGGACTCCAGGCGCCGAGGGATTAAGGATTGCCCCAGCTTTTACCAAAGACCCATCTTGATAAATAGCTTCGCACGAGTCGCTTTTCTTTATGTCTATCTTTCCGTTATCTAATTTAGCAAAATCTACCACCCCTCTTTGGATACCGATATGATTCCTGTGCAAATACCACTTAGATCCGATATCCTTATAGCTTGAAAGATTTTTGCATAGATCTATGACAGGAATCAGGAGGGCGTCAAACTGAGGGTTTCGGCTAAGAAGGTCTGCGTGAGCCTCCCATTTCGGCCTATCTTTAGGGTTGATCCTCTCGTCGGCGTCTAAAAGGATGCAGTAGTCCTCCTTGCAGCCCTGTAGGGCCTCATTCTTTATTTTGCCGTCAAAGGCTGGGTCTGAATATTCAAACCCCGTATTGACTAAGTTTAGCTTATTGGGGGCATTTTTAGCACCCCACTCGCTAAGAGCTTCAAAGGTTCCGTCTTCGGAGGTATTTATAGCTATAGTAACCCTATCCGCAAAGGCGCAGAAGTTACCAAGCATGTCCTCAAAGTCGAACTTGCCTTTCAAAAGGTTGAAGCTTGAATTGTATATTTCTAGCATATCTTAAATAATGGGCCGCTCTTGATATCTTCGAGAGTATGAGAAAGGATGTGCCAACGATAAAAGTCATTTAAGATCTTTTCATCATTGACTATTTTTAGCAAAAGCTCGTCTTTCTTAAATTCTCCGCTCTTCATCCACTCTTTAAGCCCGTTAATCGAATACTCTATCCCAGTTTCGCCAAGGATATGCCTGAAGACTTGGCGCTGGTGTTCCTTTTGTCTGAACTCCTCTTGGTTTCCTTCTCTCCCAAGGAGGAGGTGGTTAGACCTCGCGTAGACGAAGTAATATCTAACAAAATGATCAATAAAATTATGAAGTGGTCTACCTCCCTCTTCTCCGTCTTTAAGTCTGTATGCGAAATCTCTCTCTTCAGCATAGTAATGCTTTAAGTCGATAGCATTCCCTCTGGCATTCTGGAGCCCCCAATGGGGACTACCCGAAAAAGACATATCATCAAAGTACTGGAAAGCAAACCCCTTGTCGTGGCTATAGACTGACCGGATTTTTTGAGACGAGACTTGATTGATGAAAGACTTTATATTCTTAGCGAACTCTAAGTTAAATCTTTCCATCGAGTCCCTCATAATAAACCAGTCCCCATTTTTCATAGGGCCCTGCCTCACAAACTCGTTCATTTGAAAATCGTGGTCATTCGTCCACTTCCTGTAGATGACTTCTCCACGGCCTTTTCTTTCTTCTAAAAGCTGCTTCGTTCCATCCGTCGATCCGCCGTCAACGAAGATTAAACCATCGACATGCTCGTAAATGTCTTTTGTTAAAGCGTCGATGTTGCTCTTCTGATTGTGCGTGATTCCGCAAAGATATACTTTCATAAATTATTTCCAATGCTTAAAGCTGTGAGGCTTCTCCTTCTCTGGGATTCTGCCGTCTTCCCAGATCCCCGTCTCTATTACTTGATTCCACTCTTCTTCGTTAAAATACGGATAAACATACTTTTCTTTAGGTGAAGAAACCATCCACAACTCTTTAGTGTCCGTTCTGTGCTTCCATTTTGACCCATCTGGGTTTTGTCTTACCGCCCACTTACCAACGTCAGCAACTATCGTCGGAGAAACGCTTACAAAAGTTAAGTCGTTGCTCTTCGCGTATTTCTGTATCGTTTCCTCAGTCCATTCCAGATGGTGAAATGGGCCGGGGCCTCCGCCGAGCTTGGGAATGCTGTTGTAAAATTTTACATTTATAAATTGAGCTCGCTCGCTGTATTGTCCGTGACCTTGATTTCCGGCTAAATCTATATGAGACAACTTGGGATTCTTTTGTAAAACATCCACAAATGAATCAGCGTCCGATTGGTTTATTGCATGAAGGACAAACTGGTCACATTGGATGTAGAACGCGTATTCGGTATCGCAACTTTGGAAAAGCTGCATCGTGCCAAAGCCACATCCGTTGTTCTCCTCGTTGACGAGAAGAACATCTATCAACCCTTCCTTAAGAAACTCAGAGGCATAGTCTTCCGAATTTCCGTTGGCAAGGTAGTAAATTTTTTTATCGAAAGTCGCGAGTTCTCTGATGGAGAGGAGGCAGTTCAGGGCTTCCTGTTTCTTATTGTGGTCTAGAATTAAAATCGAGTGCTTCATTAGTCTTCTCTTATTTCTGGGATTGGAACGTTAAATTTTTTGTGATAATCGAGATCGAACTCCAACTCCTGCTTTTCCTCATTCCATTTATAGGAGCAGCCGCCGTAATGCTTGATTTGATACTCAATTTTTTTCTTACCGTTTTTGTTGAGCCAAGTCATGTGCTTGACGTGAGCTTCTTCTTTCGGGATGTCTAAAGTACTCAAAGACTTGTAGTCGATATTCCCAGCATAAACTATGTCGTTTTCTAGATAGAATTGATCTATCTTCAGCGGGAGGATATTACTGAAAATTCTTGGCGGCTTGAACCCATCGATCCACTTCTTTCCGTCAAGGATGTAGTTTTTGAAATTGATAGAAAACCAGTACTTGTCTTTATTTTTTTCTACGTAGCTGACTATATTCCGAATCTCTTGCTCGGTATAAAACTCGTCCCCGTCTAGAATCCATACAAAATCAACCTGCTTATATAAAAGATAAGATAGGACTGAATTTCGGGCGGCCTGCTCAATCTGCGGGACTGGAGAGATAAACGTGTAATCGAAGGGGTGATTACTTATGATCTCTCTCGTGGCGTGATCTTCGTTTTTGGCCCCAAGAGCCGAATACTCAGAGAAAAGGCAATTAACGGCGGTAATTTCGAAATTAAGCTCGTCTTTGAGTTTAAACCAAGGCTTGAGAACTTCTGGGAGGTATTCTGAGCATCCGTAGAAGCAACCAACTATACCAAACTTAAGATTCATGCAGCTTTGACCAGCTGCGAAAGGGGATTATTTAGAATCTTTCAACGCATCGATCTTTTCTTCGAGCCTATCGAAACGATGGTGTACAGCCTTAACTAGATTATTATGATCTTCCTTGGAGACGTACTTGTCTGGAATGCCCAAAGCGAGAGTAGTAAGGTCGTGGGAAAGCTTATCGTGCTGCTCTTTTGAGTACCTGTTTAGGTCTTTGTAGTCTCCCTGCATCCTATCCATTAGGCCAAACACGATTTTAAGCATCCATCCGCTAAGGAAGGTTATCAGGCCAAAGGAAAAATTTACAATAATTTGCCAATCATTCTTTTCCATACGCTTTAATTTACACTTTATTTAATATCTTGGTCAAAAATCGTCCTGCAAAGAGCCTGAATTTTGATAATCTTTAACTTTTCTTTCAAAGAAGTTAGTCATAGCCCCCATGTCGATGACCTCTGAGAGCCAAGGGAACGGGTTCTTGTCGCTATCGAATCTGAACTCTACCCCTATGGACTCTAAGCGACGATTACCAATATACTTCATATAATCGATAAACATCTCTGCGTTGAGCCCCAAAATCCCGCGCGGGAGCACGTCATGCGCGTAGGCGATTTCGAGCTCCACAGCCTTCTTGATATGTTCCACCGTCTCCTCCTCGAACCTCTTGGTCCAAACGGAGGGGTATTGGTCTTTAATCGTATTAATAAGGTACGTGCCGAACTTGATGTGGAGGCTCTCGTCTCTGAGGGTGTATCTAATCTGGTCCGAAAGGCCAGGGAGCTTGTTCTGTCTGCCCAAGGCAAGAAGCATGGCAAACCCAGAGAAGAAGAAAGTGCCCTCACATACGATGTAAAAAGAAATGAGGTTTCTGAGAAGCTCTCTTTTTCCCTCCAAAGTCTTCGTGTTGAACTCGGGTCTATTGACGTCAGTCGTGATAGCCATAAGGAAATCATCCTTGGCTTTGATGCTGGGGATGCTTAGGTACGCTTCATAGACCTCGCTGACTCTGAGCGAGAAGGAGTCGCAACAGGTAACAACCGTCCAGTTATGCAGGGACTCTTCGTAGGCTTGGCGCAAAACGTATTGCCTGCATTCGGCGTCACTGACCCATCTGAAGACGGTAAGAAGAAGATTGTTACCTACGAGAGATTCGCTTCCCGCGAAGAACCCCAAGCACCGCTTGACTAAAAGCTTTTCGTCAGGAGTAAGGCTCCCATCTTTCCATTGCTTAACATCGTTGGACATGTTAATCTCTGATGGCGACCAATTGTTGGCTACGCCCTTAAGGAATAAGTCCCAAGCGAATTGGTGTTTATGCGGGAGAATTTGATTAACTCCAGCGACGTCGTCTCCGAGAAGTAGTCCGGTTTTAGCGTTCATATTATTGGCAAGATTCACAACTAGGGTCTAAGATACTGCAAGCCTTAGGTTCTTTGTCTTCGGTATTTTTGGGTTTAGCTACTACGGATTTTTCGATTTTGCTTGCTGCTTTATTCCGGAGGTAATAAGTAGCCTTGAGTCCTCTATTTCTGGCATGGATATAAAGGTCATTAAGGAGTTTGAGAGAGGTGGCTCCATTGAACAGATTAAGGCTTTGCCCCATGTCTATCCATTTCTGCCTCGCAGCAGCAGCGTCAATGAGTTTGAATTGGTCTCTTTCAAAAGCCGTGCAGTAACGTTTTTTGAGATCTTCTGGGATTAGCCCGCCCAGCAGGGACAGTTCTCCGTCCACGGACTTAATCATTTCAACCATCGGCTGATTCCAAATGCGCAACTGCTTGCACTCATTCACGAACCACTCATTGATAATCATTAGATTGCCGCTCTTATTCTCGTAAACGAAAAGAACCGAGAAGTCTGGCTCAATGCACGGCGAACAACCTTGAATATAAGAAATTGTCGCGGTGGGAGCGATAGCCATGGTATTGCTGTTACGAACCCCATTCTCCACGATTAATTTCCGAACAACGCTCCAATCAACCTTCGGGGCAAACTTGGCCCCACTAAACTTGATGGGGTCTTGGCCCAAATATTTCATTAAATTCTGGTACGTGTCTATGGGGAGAATATCCTTAGACCACAGTGAACCCTCGTAGGTAGAATACGACCCCTTCTCTTTAGCGAGGAGGCTCGAATTGAGAATGCAGTGATATGAGATAAATTCCTGCAACTCATCCGAGAACTGAACAGCCTCTTCTGAGGAGAAGTCGATTTTAGAAGAGTAGAATACATCTGCCCAACCCATAGAGCCAGCGCCAATTGGTCTATGCTTTAGATTTGAATTGGCGGCTTCTTTAGTTGGATAGAAATTCAGGTCGATGACATTATCCAACATTCTGATTTGAGTGGCAATCGTCTTCGCCATCAATGAGTAGTCGAGCTTTCCATTCTTCAAATGCTCTTTCAGATTTATAGAGCTAAGGTTACATACTGCCGTTTCTCCAACCTCGGTCTTCTCACCATTATCAAACTTTGAAGGCTTAGTATGCAAGAATATCTCCGTACAGAGATTCGAACTGTGGACGGTCCCTTCGTGCGAATTGGAATATCTAAGATTCGCGTTATCTTTAAATGTAATCCAGGGATGGCCCGTCTCGAAAAGGGCTCGAAGCATCTTCTTCCAAAGCTCTTTCGCTTTGACCTTTTTAAAGTTGGTCAACTCTCCCGCCTCTGCCTTCTCGCAGTAAGCTACATAAGCTTTATCGAAAGCTTCTCCATAGATTTCGTGAAGGTCGCGCACGTCACTGGGAGAAAACATATACCAATCTCCGTCCTCTTGAATTCGGCGCATGAACAGGTCGGGAATCCAATTAGCCGTATTCATGTCGTGGCAACGGCGCCTCTCCTCGCCGGTATTTTTCTTAAGGTCGAGGAAGTCTGGCAAATCCAAATGCCAAGCCTCAAGATAAGCGCAACCTGCTCCAGGCCTTTTGCCGCCTTGATCAACAGCAATCAACATGTCGTTGTAAAGTTTGAGCCATGGAATAAGGCCAGAAGATTTTCCGTTAGTTCCCTTAACGTAAGCGTTCGAAGCTCTGAAGTTAGTTACGTCAAATCCCAGTCCACCAGCGAATTTAGATTTTCTTGCTTCCTGCCACAACCCCTCAAAGATTCCGTCGATAGAATCATCGAAGGTATTAAGATAGCACGAACTAAGCTGGCTGTGCATAGTCCCGCTATTAAAAAGAGTCGGCGTACTTGGGCACAATAAGAATTGAGAGATTGCGTCGTAAAATTCGATAGCCTTCTCTTCTTTATTATTTTCGTTCAAGGCCAGGCCCATCGCTACGCGCATCCAAAAGGCTTGAGGAGTTTCAAGTCTGCGGCCTTCAACGTGAAGGAGATATCGGTCATAAACAATCTGAAGGCCAAGATACTTAAACTTCAAGTCTCTTTCCGGAACGATGGCTTCTGAGATTTTTTTAAGGTCGAACTCAAGGAGCTTTGGATTGACGATCCCCTCTTTAACTAGAGCTTTGAGATTTTTTGAGAAAAAGTACCGATACTGGTGATCTGTCTCTTTTCTGTCGCAGCTTTCGCCGAACGCCTCTTTGAGGATATTAGAAAGGAGGAGGCGAGCGGCCGCGTATGCGTAATTTGGCTCCTTCTCAATCTTTGCCCTGGCCGACATGATGAGAGCCTTGTCGATTTCAGAGGTGGTGATTTTATCGTACAGTTGAACGTGCGCATCCAAGACGACTTCGCTTGCGGAGACGCTATCTAACCCTTCGCAAGATCTTTCAACGCAAAGATTGATCTTGTTGATGTTTAAATTCTCAAGACGTCCGTTGCGTTTCTTTACGTGGATGGTCTTACTCATAGGTTCTATACTTTACAACGAATGGGGGAAAAAGAAAAGGGAAAACAACTAAAGATCGATTTTTTCTTGAAAGGAGAGAAAGAGAGTGTATCAATCCCGATCTTGGGGATGTTTTTTACCTCTTCTCTTCGCGCTCCACTTCTTAAAAAAATCTTGCTTTATTGGGTCTTTTCCTGAAATCTTCTCTCTTTTTTCGCTGGCTTCCTTCGCGGCGTCAATTATGTCCCCAACATTGCCCGCCTTATTCATAGACTTGGCCGCGAAACCTTTGGTGTCGAATGCGTCTGTCTTCGTGTCGATTGATGCGAATGGAACGGTGAATACCCTTTGCCAAGCGAGGTTGTTTTCAGAGTAAGCGTGAACGTCGTTGACGTTTTGAAAAATCTCCTTAACCTGACCAGTCTTTGGGTTTTGAAATATATAAACGGGCATGCTATTTCAAATAACCTAGGACTCTGTCCGTAAATTTGCCAACAGTAAACTCTTCCTGAAGCTTCAGTCCTTCGCGATTGATTCTGCTGGACTCGACTCTCTTTATCGCTTCTTCGCAACCAGCAATGAACTCGTCTTCATTAAAATCATAAATATCACCCTGATTGAAAGCTTCTCCATTTCTGAAAAACACATTATCAATAGAACTAATCTTCCCAGAGGGGTTAATCATCACGGAGTTCTTTTCGTTAGCCCAGCCTTTATATGCCGAGGCGTTCAGCGTAACTGAATGCTTGCCCATAGCTACCGATTGAAACTCCGGAAGACCCCAGCCTTCTCCGCCAGACATGGAAATGATTACGTCTGAGGAATTAAGGAAGTCGTTATAAATTTCATTCTTGCCCATGAAGCCCAAGAAATTAACATTAAAATATTTCTTACCCTCAAGGATTTGGGCGATCAGACCTTGATTCTGTTCCGCAGATAAGAAGTTATTATAAATAGCGCACTGCAAGGAATACTTCGGGTTATTTCCGAACTTCCGAACCCATGACCGGATGGTTTTAACGTGATGCTTTCTTCTCTCTAATTTACCGGCGACGTTAAAGACGATTCGATCATCGCTGAAGTACTTCTTCTCAGAGCGCGCGAAATTAGCCGAGTCGAAATAAAGAGGAATATATTCTACGTTATCGCAGCCAAGACTCTTAAACAAGTCTACGGTCTCTTGGCTAGAGAAAAGGACTTTGTGATTATTCTTTACTATGTTGATCTCGTTTGGGGTGGGTCTATCAAGCTCATAAAAAGAAAGAAGCACTTGCTTCTCACTAAGAGACTCGAGAGACCCGCTCAGATGCCATAGCTTGAAGATTTTATTCTGTCGGCTATGCTTGGCTACGAAGCCAGACGCGGCGAGTTTTATCCAATTGCTGAATTCGGGGTCGTCTTTTTGGCAAGACAAATCCCCATTACTCTCGACTAGGGAGATCAGCGTCTCTTCTTTTCTTCGATAAAGTTCTCTGAGCAAACCGGTCGAGACTTGGCCGAAGCTAACTAAATTGATCGGAAGATGTACGCTGGTCATAGAAAGAAAAAACCCCTCATTTTCATGAGGGGTTTGACGGTGTCAAAGGACGCTGTCTTCGTTGTTTTCTTCAACTGGTTCTCGTTTAACGAATGGTTTCCGGTCAGTCTGCGCGACCGGAGCGGGTGCGCCGCCCTGTTCGTTTTCGCGAGAGGTATAGATTACGAAATCTGGAGCCTTCGGGTTCGTCTTGTTCTTGTTGGAGAAGACGATGATTTTGACAAGCTTTTCGGTGCCAAATTCGTCGACCTTGATGTGACCGGTCAAGAACTTCTGACCAGTAGCCTTACCCTCCTTCTTCCATAACGCGCCAACCTCGCGGCGCTTCATGTCGGATGTTGCTTCAGCTTTCGTTGATGTGGGACTGTTATTCGTATTCATTCTGGGTTCAATATACTCCAGGTTTAGATTATGTCAATGGTAAATTCGGAGTTGGAGTGAATTTTCTTTCTTAAAATACTAATGCCCTTGTCGTGGAGATTTATTGCTGTTTGGGTGCTGATCCCGATATTCTTGGCTATCAAAGCCCAGGGGGATTTCTTATCCGCGTTCAGAAAGTACCTTTGAGAAAATATATTTTTTATCCTCTTGTCCTTGACTTGGTCTAGGATATTGTAGATGTATTCTAGATTTTCTCTCAAGTTGTTGTTTGTTTCGGAGGTGACGGCTCCTTGTTTATCTATATAATAATGGATTGTTTTGTCGTCCGTGGGAATCAAATCATTCCTGTTCATCGAATTCAGGCAGTAGTACCTGACTTGGTTTGCTACCCAAGTCGAAAATTTGGACTTCTTGTTAGTCTTGAACGAGAGCGCAGACTTGTAGATAATAATGTCCTTCTCCATAAAAGACGAGTCAACGCATACTCCGGAATTCACTAAAGGGGTCGAATACTTACGGTAAACATCGAAACAAATCGGGGAATGCCTTTGAATCAACTCCTTGAGGCTATTCTCACATGAGTACTTCTTGATCCTTCTGATTAGGGCTATATCGTCTTTTCTTTTTTCCATGTTTCGATAAGGTTCAAAAAATCCGCAAGACTGAGCTCGGTACTGCTGAAAGTCATTATCTTTCTTCTCTTGCCGGCGGTCTCAAACATTCTGTCTGGAGCCATTACAAAAGACATGACTTTGATTATTTCATCTTCCGCGTAAACGTTCTCTTCTTCCAAATTCTTCGATTCCTCCGAATTCGTTGGATCGACTTTTAGATGACATTGATAAAAGCGCTTTCCTTCCTCTTTAAAACTAAAAATAGTGACAAGATAAAGATATGAATTAGAATCTACCCCCAACTCTGAAAGTTTGAGGACGTTTTGTTTTATATATACCGGCTCGGCGGAGTAAATAGCGAGGACTGGAGTGACCTTCTCTATATTAGAAACTTCTTTCTTCTTGATTGCGTCAAAAAGTTCTTTAATATGTTTCCAGTATGGTTCCTTTTTTTCCATATTTGGCTAAGAGCCAGTCCGAGAACTTAGACACTTCATAATTAAGAACTTGTTCAAAATCGTTTCCTTCACAGTGAAGCCATGAAATCAGGTAGTCAGCCTTAGCTTTAAGCTTCGGGTCATTCTTCGCTTCGTCCTCGTTTGGCGGAAGCTGGAACGTCTTGACTCCGTCCCGCTCGTGGAACTTCGAGATGTGGATGAGGACCCCTCGCCGTTCCTCTTTTATCCAGTGGACTTCGTCTTTGCCGTATTCGTCGTGACGAACGTCGGTGACGCACGCAAAGTCTGGCTTTATAAATTCTCCGTCAAGATCCGCCTCTAACTGCTCGATCCAATATCTCCCACTGGTTTGTTTTCTTTTGATTTTCCCGTGAGAAACCAACGCTGGCCTGACGATATCCTTGGCTTCTCTGGAACAATTAAAAATATCAACACCATACAAAGCTATCAGGGTTTCATTTATCTCCGTCTTCAGTTTATCCGCAAGAGCATATCTCTTAGATGACATTCCCCTTTTGGAGATCTCTTTTGAAAACAGCCGGGCGAAGAGGTCTTTGCCAACTCCCGCCAAGCCAGACACGCCAATGAGATTCATTATTCTTGCTCTTCTGTTTTGTTGCCCGTGCTTAATTTGAAAAGGCTCGTAGAGATAACGAGGAGATTCTTGATATCCTTTTCCGAAATACTCTTGGCATCGCATTTGTCGCCGACATTCTGTACGACGTCACAAAACCCGTTGACGAACTGAGAAATTGAATTGCATGTTTCGGGCGAGAGTTTGATTGTCTGGTCGTACGCTTCAAAAGATTTCTTCAAGACGAAGATCGACTGGCCCTCAACGATCACTTTCTTGACGAGATCCATCTTCTCGAAATCCTCAAGCGCGCCCATCAGACTTGCTAACTCGACTCTACTAGGCTTCTTTGCTCCGAAGAATTCCTCCTTGTCAGCGTGATGGTCCAGGTTAAAACTTTCCTTCTCGGAAAACCAAGCAAAGAGCTGGTTCGATGATTCTTGAATCGTCATTCTGCTTGACTGACGAAGTTTTTTGTTGACTAATTTAAAAAATCGATCCATTATTAGGGAATGTTGAAAATCGGAATCAAAAAATACAGAGATAACGCCGTAATCCCTACTCAAACGAAAAAGGGCGATGCGGGCTACGATCTGTACGCTTGTGAATCGGCGACGATCAATCCCCTTTCGAGAAAACTGATTCCTATCGGTATTGGCATCGAAATCCCAGAGGGATACTACGGTAGAATTGCGCCAAGAAGCGGACTTGCTGTAAAAAAAGGTATCGACGTTCTTGCGGGAGTAGTTGATTGTGGGTATAGAGACGAGATCTCAGTAGTGCTCGTTAATATCAATCCGCCAGATACGCAATCAAATCCTCGGTCTGTGGCGATTAATAGTCTTTTTGGTTCGCCGAATTCCTTCTCGATAAAACGAGGAGACAGGATTGCTCAACTCATCATTGAAAAATGCCATGAAGTTGAGTGGGAAGAAAAAGATGAATTATCCGATTCCGATAGAAGTCTTAAAGGCTTTGGTAGTTCGGGCGTGTAGTTGTTAAATAGTAAAATCAAAAGGTCGAATCCTTTTAAGCTCGCCGAGATAAAACGGTAGAGTTTTCCTAAGATAACCGAAGTTAAGTAGGGTGGAAGATGGTCTACTTCCAATCAAGGGATGACTATTCTTGTCTACACAAGAAGAAAAAACACTTGGTTAATTTCCAAGGCGTGACCCCAGCGTTTGCATAAGCAGGGTAAGGCGATGTAAGTGGAGTTTTACGTGATACAGTTTCTCCCGCCAGATTAAATGGTAGTCGCCTTTAGCGAAAGCTAAATTGTAGTGTGTAGCGGTAAGTCCCATCCGCATTGCTAAAACAGGGCCTCAAAGAAAAGTAGGCACACTTTAATACTCCCCAGATAACACTGGGGGTATTATGTCGATTTCCTAAAGAAAAAGATAAACACGACGCTTAATATAGCTTTGACTTTTGGTTTGCCCGACGGTAAGATATGAGTATGAATCTTTCAGACTGCTTAGATAACTCTATTTGGGCGTCCTTTCTCATGATAGTCTGGTTTCACACCGACGCCTTCCCCGAGTACCTAAGCTTGTTGGGTTTAAGAAAGAGAATCGATGCTGACGGATACGAAAGAGAAAAGCTTAATAATCATCTTCTTAATTATCCAGTGTTTCTCCTAATTAGCCGGAACAGCTTTCTAACGAGATTGATTTCGTGCCCGTTCTGTATTGGGTTTTGGATTTGCCTTGCTTTCTGCCTCGAGAATAGTATAATTAACATAGCCGGAAGCTATGTCTCTTGCATGTTCATCTACTTCGTCTTTGGGAGGATCTATGAAGAAAGTCATTGATGGGCATATCGCTTTTGCCACGGAGATGTCTCTAGTAACGCTTTCTATTACTAACATTAGAATCGTCGCGATAATTAAGTTGGTTCAAGGGCTTTCTGGAGGATGCGGATGTAATCGCAAGGCTAGGGAAATTTCTGCATTGAACGGATTCCGGTCCGTTTGTGCCCTGCTGACTGAATTAGATAAGCAGGAGATCAAGGCTCATTTTAATTGTGAGTCGGTTGAAATTTCTGAAAGCGGTGCTGTATTTTGTTCTTTTTAGCGTGCATAGCTCAGTGGTAGAGCAATTCCTTTACACGGAAAAGGCCGGAGGTTCGAAACCTTCTGCGCGCACCATTTTTGTGGCCTAGTGGTAAGATGGCTGAGTTGGTCTAAGGCGTCTGACTTGAAATCAGAAGATGGTTAACTCCATCCGTGGGTTCGAATCCTACTCTTACCGCCACTTTTCTTCATAAGTTCTCTTTCTTCTCATCTTGTTTTGATAAAAGACTTGACTTTTTGAAGTCCATGGTGTAAAATAACTAAAGGATAAAATATATATGAAAAAAATACTGACGTTGATTTTTGCCACCACCTTAAGCTTAACCGCTCAGGAAGCTCCGAAAGAGGCTTCCGTAGACGCGCCTAGACCAGAGCCTCCAAAGCAGGGCGGCGGAGATTCAGAGAAACTCCGCTTGCAAGGCACTAAGGAAGTCGCCAAGATAAGCACCCGTGCTTCCACCTACGCTACTTCCCGAGTTGCCCCAGCAGTTCGTCCGGCATCTACGGCTTCCCGCTCCGCTTCTGTTTCCCGCGTGAATCTTCGTCGCCCCACGGCCAAGGCCACGACCACCGTAGCTCCCACCGGAGGCTCTAACACTCCACAAAGCGGAGGCTAGTAGCTATTTGAGTTAGTTTTTTATAATTAAATGAAGTATCAGGCCCCTTCGGGGGCCTTTTTTTATTCAAAAACGCCTTTCTTGTGTAAAATAGATACTAGGTACAAATGGCGATTACGTTTACATATGGCGGAAATACCGTAAGCGATGGAGGATCACTTGAAGTCCCCATTAACGGAGTCATTACCGTAAATTTTCCAGCCGTCTCCCCATACGTCTCGTATCTCGTCAGGATAATAGGAGCGTCACCGGTTAACCAGAATTGTGCAGGACCATACTGCTCGCCCGGATGTCCATATACGGTATGTTTAGACTTCGTTTCTGCTGGTGATATTTTTGTTACGCACAGTGGCACCTCGCCCGTAGATTATCTTACTGCGTTTTACCACGGTGTTGACGTAGCAGGCGCGGATTTTGCAATTGATGGCGTAAGCATAACCTTAACGACGCCGAGCTCTTCATCGAGTTCTTCATCGAGTTCTTCTTCCGATTCATGCATTGGTCCCAAAAGATGGGTCTACGGCCTTGGCGGTTCAGAGCAAGAAGCTCGAGATTCTGCGTTATTCCTATTCAACACTTTTGCCACCGCAAATCTAGAATTAACAGGAAACGAGACGATTACGACTACGGGGGACTGCTCCGCCTCTTCCTCCTCTTCCTCCTCTTCTGACTTTTCCGGACCTTGGTACAAATACTATGGCGGGCGAGAAAATTCTGGCCTTCCTCCGCTCGGGTATGGATATGGGGTAAATTCAACCACTTGCGAAGTTCTTCCGAGTGGGGTGGTTCGGGTCCATCTGAGAGGTGCACGCGCCTTCTATTCTCGTGTGTTACTCCCGGTGGATTATCAAATGGATGCCGGTCGAGGAGGTTATGGGGTTTTTGTAAAAACATGTGGAGATAATACGTGCAGACAGACATTCTGGTGGAGCCGTAGGATAAGGTACGGCGGAGGAGCCGGAAAGGTTTCCTTGCTCACTTTCGGTGGGATAATCTATAAAAAACCGCCGTGCAATGCGTTTATAATCACCCAGGTATTTGATACTTGTGAGGAGTGCATTGCGGCGCCAGAGGTGATAGAGACATGCAGTGAGAATGAGTGTCCGGGGTCTCCAGAGCCTCCGTGTGAGTATACCGTAGGCTTGGAGTATTGTCCGTCCGACTCGGGGTCTAGTTCGGGTTCGAGCTCGTCTCAGTGCTCGGATAATGCGACGGTTAGCCCAACCGGAGCAACGGTAAACACTTGCGCTTCGATGTTGGAAAACATCACGATTTCAGATCCAGATGGAATCGAAAATATCACCATGATCGGAGCGGGTGGCGATGCGAACGCATTCTTCACTCCTGGAGATACATCCGTAGTTATTCCCTTCACGTGGGCAGCAAGCGACATGGTGGTCGGAATTCACGAGATAGTCTTTTCAATCGAAGACTCGAACTTCTGCAAGAAAACCATATTCTATACGCTAACCGTAGAAGCGTGCAGCTCTTCATCGAGCTCTTCATCGAGCTCTTCATCGAGCTCTTCATCGAGCTCTTCATCGAGCTCTTCATCGAGCTCTTCATCGAGCTCTTCCTGTTTTAATCCTACCAACAGGATTCACGTCGCGGTCGCAGTAGTCGGGCTTGGTGGTTCTATTCCGTCTACCACTGACACGTTCGATTTCAATTTAGAAGGCCCCTCTAATCCCACGCCCATAGTAGTAAGCTCCGTAGTGGTTCCGGCCGGTAGCTGTAGCGTATCTATAATCAAATCAGACGCAGCAATAAGTGATGCAAATATTTTAGATTGCATCCCCTACGGAGAAGGACCCCTCTCTCAAGCTTGCCCCAACACCCTTTCAAGCGCCTTATTCAGCTATCCGCTACCGCCAGATTATGACTATTACTCATTCAGGCAGACCTCGAATGTTTTGGTCAATGATTACAATCTCACCCTATTCTATTGCTCCTTCTCCCAGAATGCGGCGGGAGATTACGTGTTATGTCAATTGGGTCAGATTCAGATTGTAACTCCCATCGGCGTCTATAGCTCGCCAGTTCCGAACGATGGTTGCTGTGACGCTGAATGTTTTTCTTCATCATCTGATTCTTCGTCTAGTTCTTGCTCTCTGATATCGGTGTCAGCCCAAATGGGAAGAGACGGTCCATTAAATCCGTTTAGCTTCGATCCTTACGCTCCCGGATATATTCCTCCCATTAATCTCACGGATAGATTCATGGTCGAGATTCCGAACTTGGGAAGCCCAGGAGTTACCAGGTATTATCCGACTAATGGATCATGGACAGCTCAATCAAAGCTTATCTTTGATACGCTTGGTGAGGCGCAGAATTTCGTCACCAACATTGCCCCCGGCTTAATCGACATAGCCATCCAAGAATACCTTACGGCGAACTCAATTACGCGTCAGCTCGGTTCTTTTAATAAGATTTGGTCGGAGAACTTATTTGCAGTCGGCCCAGTTACAGCTGCGATGCAGGAAGCTTTACTTGGGGCAGCTCCCGGCTACCCCCTCTCGGCAGAAGATACAGCTGCGTTTGGTAAATACACTGTCGTCGGCAACTACGGATTTACAAACTACCTTGGGTTCGTATCTTATGAGTCGGATTATTGCGGAGTCGGAAGCTCTTCATCGAGTTCTTCATCGAGTTCTTCGTTGAGCTCTTCATCGAGGTCCTCATCGAGCTCTTCATCGAGTTCTTCATCGAGTTCTTCGTTGAGCTCTTCATCGAGGTCCTCATCGAGCTCTTCATCGAGTTCTTCATCGAGTTCTTCGTTGAGCTCTTCATCGAGGTCCTCATCGAGCTCTT